>Ga0209318_1000076_pt1 | contig 123605 bp, 212 predicted proteins | sample RifGroE1_FD_183999 | JGI IMG/M metagenome (GOLD analysis project Ga0209318, IMG submission 183999) | Groundwater microbial communities from Rifle, Colorado, USA - Groundwater E1 (SPAdes) (version 2) | ecosystem: Environmental > Aquatic > Deep subsurface > Groundwater | place: Rifle, Colorado...
TCCATCATAAAGATTTATTAAATCGTCTTCTTGAATAATAATTTTATAAACACCGTCAGCACTTATTCCTGTAATATTTGCAATACTTGAAATCTCATAATGTTTGCCATTAGGGAAAGTTATTCCTAAATTTGCATAAGGAGAACCTACTTTGAAACTTACTTCTGTATCAGAAACTTTTGTAATTATATCTGCATAACCATTTGCATCCGTATTTCCTGAATTAGCACAATAAGTCGTGAAACTTTGTTTTGAATTTAATTGTCCTAAATTAACAGCATTTAAATTACTTGTGCCATCTAATACATCAAATAATTCAGTTGAATCGCCATTTAATTTAGCAAATTCAGTAAATAGACTTGGCGAATAACTTGGAAATAAAGATATGTATGTGTCGTTAGATTTGAAGCATATTTGTTCTTCATTTATAATTGGTAAAGAATTTGTGCATTTTCCCGCAACAGAGTCAGATAAATAATAGTAAGTGTCTTTTGTTAAAGTTGCACCAGCTTCATCTAAAATTCCAGTTGTTGCCAATTCTCCTACTGAATAAGCATAAAAATTATTATCATCAATTCTAACAGCAAAATGAGTTGCCAAAGTTGTTGAACTTGTAGCAATAGCTTTTGTCCATAAAGAAGTTCCTGATTCATAATAAATAAAATCATTTAAAAAATTATGGGTATCTTGAGTAATCAATCTTCTTTGTCCACCAGATAATTCATCAATAGAATCATCAAAATATTTAACCCATTTTAAAACAAAATTCCAAAACCAGTTAAAATAATTAGCAGGAGGCTTTTCGTTTGCTTGCCATCCAGTTGTTATTTTGCTTGCAGATGGTCTTGTGGATAAAGCACCATCCCATGCTGATGGAATATCGTAATCTGTATCTGTATTATTTGGTTTAGTTGCCATTATATATATCCTTTATGTTAGAGTGCTATCCATCCAGTATTTCCACTTCCACTCTCCTTTGAATAGAGATTAGATTCGGTATTCTGGTCAAGCCTTCTGTATATTGCACCAATATCTGCATCGGTAACTCCTTCTGGAGAACCAGAGCCAGAATATATGCCAATGCTTTCTAATAATGATAAAAATGTTATCTTTTTAGTGGTATATTCTCCACCATCTTCTTCTTCGACATAGAACAAATCAGCATCTTGAGCTAATGTTAATGCATCATATTCTGTTAATCTTTTACCAGTCATATTATTACCTATATATTGCTACTTAATAAATCATACCCGTCTGAAGTTTCCAATTGATAATCATCAGAAGTTTCAAACTCTGCGAATCTTTTAATTTCTGTTAGTTTTATTCCAGCACCTAATGCTGATTGTATGTATTGTCCAGCGTATTGTTCTTCTGCATCATTTAAATCACCATTATAATAAATCTTTATTCCTGCTGGATAATCTGCTTCATAAATAATATCTGTTGAATCTGTTATGAGTTTAGCTAATTCAATTATCTCTTCTGGGGACGCATATCCATTGTTTTTTATTATTTTAGCTTTTATGGCTTTTCTGTATAAATTATCATCTCTTGATTCAATAACGTCAGAGTCAGCACCAATACTCCAGAACTTACCAACATCAAATCCATCGCCATATATATTGGATTCAAAAGTAAAATAACCAGCATCTAGGGTTGTTAATGTCTGCCTATCTTCTCCAACTATTTCACCAATATTGTCTAAATTTACTCCTGTTGCATAAGTTATTGTTCTCGACATTCTCAAATCATATAAGCATTGCTTTATTTCATCATATTCTCTGCAAATTGTATCTAAATATGCTTTAAAATTATCTCCCTTGAAATAAAGAGAAGGATATTGAATCAATTTATCATATGTGTTTGTTTCTAATACTATATCTTGTCTTGACATATTATGCACTCGTCACTTCTATATAAGACTCATCACAAACGGCTTTTTCATCATAATCAATAACTATATCTGTTTCTAATTCAGCAGAGGATGGATATTTGCTTAAATCTAAAATAGTAACATTTGTTACGCCAGCTATTGAATATATATAACTATATAACTTTGTTCTTGCAACATCTTCTCCTATTAATAAAGAGTTATTTATATAATCCGTAATTGCTGTTTTTATAAGGTCATCACCATCGGTAGGATAATAGCTATTTTTTGTTAAAGAAATATCTACATAAATAGGAACTTCTGTTGCAGGAGTATATTCAACTGTTTGAGTTCTTCCTGTTGAATCAACAACAGTTTGAGATGAAGTTCCATAGCTTTCTATTCCTGCTGGTTGACAATTCCATATAACATTTGCTATATCTTGAGCTGTACCATTATAAATAATTAATTCAAAAGATTTTCCAGGTCTTCCATATTCGTCTGTGGTTATTTCTCTATTTGAGTAAATCGCTGCATCGAAAACATCTTCTATCAATAATATATTTGACAATAAAGAACCCTCTGAAGATTTACCAAGAACTGCTAACAGTTGTTCTCTTCTTCTCCTGAATTCTGTATCTGTTTCTTCGTATCTTCCTAAGGTTTTCTCAGATAAAGTATTTGTTATCGTTGCCCATCCAACAACAGGTGTTTCTATAACTGTTAATGTTCCTGCCAAAACAGATATTGGTCCAATTTCAACAGCTTCAACATCTGAGTCAATTGTTCCAGATATAGGAATTGTTATCTCTTCTGTTGTATTGAATATATATCCAGTTCCAGTGACAGATACAGTTGAATTGGTTGGTATAATAGTTCCTGCTATTCCAGTAAAGGTACAAGTGACTATTGTATTAGTTCCTGATAATCTTGTTATATTGTTATATTCAGCAATATTATCTAATTGAGTTGCTTCTGCATAAGATGGAACAAATGCGTAATATAAAGCTTCCATTGTTTCCCATATCTCTGCTTGTTCCCTAGCAACAGTTAATAGTAATTGGTCTTCTCCCCTGTCTGAATCTCTTCTCAAGACAAAGTTTGGGAAATAAGTTGTTTGCATATATGTTTGCATAGAACTTTCTATGTCTGTTTGTATTTTTCTCGTAAATCCTGAATCTGAAATTCCAAAAGTCATTATATATACCTATATTTCAATTGTTGCTATGTCTTCGCCATCACCATAAATAGAATTTATGGAAAAAGATGCTGTTAAAATTCTGGTTGTTGAATCAAAAGAGTAATCAAAAGATAATAAATCATTAACATCTGGGGTTTTTAATATTACAATCTTAATCTTCTCGACTGCTAACAATAGGTCCTTTTTCCCCAATATATATTCTTTATATGGAGTTCCTGCTTTAGGAAAAATATAAAATGTATTTGTTGCGAAGTTTAGTCTTGAGCGAATATGTTGTAATACAGAAGCTACTCCTTCAGTCCATTGAAGATAGCCTAAACTCATATCTAGGTCGCCATCCGATGTTAGTTTTACGCTTAACATAGTTATTATTCCTATTCAAACACTGCTGTTTTTGATGAAGACGATGTGTTTTTAGTGATACTTGCTTCTCCTGTATATGTTTCTGATAATGAAGAACCATTAATGGTAAAGTTTCCAGTATCGCCTATTTGTATTTTTCCTGCTGTGTTTCCTATATCAACACTTCCAGTATTTTTTAAATCACCTATTATTTCAACATCGCCAGTTATTTTTGTATCACCTATTATATCTATTGTTGTGTCTTCGTTTAACTTTATTTTCAATATGTTGTTTTGCTTTATTGATAGTTCATTGTTGGCAGATATATCAATTGCAATTTCACCTTCGTCTGTTTCATTTTGAGGGTGAAAATCTGGAATGAATATTGAATTATGAAGAGCAAAATTCTGTAACCATTGAATGTTTTGTTTCCCACCAAACTTTTTATATTTAGATATATCTTTAGAGAATATAACTAATCTTCCTGTATCTCCAGCAGTTAAAGCCCACTTTATTGAGAACTTGCTCATTCTTATAAATTGAACATTTATTTCTGGCAAAACTGCTATATCTTTATTGTTGCCATCTTTGTCTCTTCTTCTTGTTAATATCTCTATATTTGCGGTTTGTGTTGAAGCATTATAGGATAGTATTCTTGCTGGCAAGCATGTTTCAACTTGATTCAAAATATTTTTTTTCAATAAATTTTCATATTCAAAAAAATCTGCTAAATTCATTATATAAAATACCCATGTTGTTGTGGGTCTAACGCTGTGCCACTTATATCCCTGTATTCGTAATGTAAATGAGGACCACTTGACACTCCAGTGTTACCAGTATATCCAATAAGGTCTCCCCTTTTAACTTTTTGTTTTTTATTAACAGCAAAACTAGATAGATGTCCAAATCTTTCTGTTGTTCCATCTGGATTTGTTAAATATATTGCATTTCCATATCCAGAAACTTGACCAGCAACAGAAACAGTTGCGTCATTTGGTGCATATATAGGAGTTCCATAAGGAGTTCCAATGTCTATTCCAGAATGTAGGTGGTCTCCTCTGTCTTCCCCAAATTTGCTTGTTATTGGATAATTGCCGTTTAATATTGAGCCATTATTTACTGTGGTTTCTCCGTTATTTATTGTTGGCATATATGTTCTTGACTTTCTTTCAACAATTACTGGTTCTGCCATTTTAGCTTTCACTGCTGAATAAAAAGAAGAATCATAATTAGAACCAGAGTGAATAACTTCTTTAACCACAGCAAATGAATTTATAAATTTGCTTTCTATTTTTAAATAAGTTCCGACATTGATATTTGGATTCAAAAGAGATTGAAATTCAACATCAAAATCTTGATTCTTTGATTGTCCTTTTGAATTTACTTTTGCCTTTAATCTAACTATTTTTTCTGGAGAATTGACTAATCCAGTTTCGCTATTTATTAGAACTGCTGTGTTGCCAAATTGACCAGAACTATCAATTGCGTCTCCGCTTTTAACAACAATGAATACACCGTCTCTTATATAACAATTTAATCCCAATGACAAACATATATCAGATAAGTGATTTTGAACATCCCCATCAAAAATCATTGGAGTTTCTATGAATACATTCTGTAAATTTTCACTTATGTTAGAGCCTAATAATTTCATGTCTGTTAATAAATAGTTTTCAAGCATATCTTTAACAGATGTTTTAGCGGGGATATTTTTACTAACGTCTGTTGCCCTATACGCCTCTGCCCCATCTTGAAATTTTATTGTTGTTATTATTTCAGGACCATCTTTTTTAAAACTTATTTCGGATATATCACCCAATCCAATTAATTTAGAATTTTTACTATATCCAGCATATATAAAAATAGCATCAATTTCTTTTTCTATTTTTCTTCTGGTTTCTTCGCCTAGTCCATATATTGTAACAGAGGATTCATTAGGTTGTTTTTTGTCATTCTTGTTTATATTAAAAGATATATCATAGTTGGTTTTTTCACCAAGTTTTCTTGCATTGAATTCAAGTCCGACTCCTTCGTTATTATACATAACAACTCTTATCTCTCTAATATAATTAGAGTTAGATATATTGTTATTATATTGAGTGCCTGAATTTATTTGCATGTTAGTTCTCTATTGTGACATTTGTAACAACAATTCCGAAACCATCTTCAACATCAAACTGCGTTGGATATTCTTCTTTATTTATGCCTATGTTCGTTGTTGTATATAATAAAACTTGTGGTAATCCAGTTTTATATCTATAATTAGAGATTATATCTTTTTCTGGAACTAATTTTGTTGTACATAATAATTCGCCATAGTTTGTATAAAATTCCAATGTCCAGAAAGAATATTTTGCATTCCATTTAAACTTTAATATATATCTTTTATTATCAATGGTTATGCCATATTGATAATAAGGATTAAAATACATTGGAATATTGTTTATAGAAACCAAAGTTAAATAATTTGCATCTAGCAAGCTGTTTTGATAGTATATGTTTCCAGAATTGTCTATTGTCATTATGCCCTAACTCCAGTATCCATCCTTGGTGCTATTGTTGTTCTTGGGTTAGAAGATGATTTTACTGTTAATGATTTTCCACTTGGGTTAGAAATAGAAGTAGATGTAGAATTTGTTTGCTTCCAATTTTTGTACGCCTTTGTTGCTTCTTCTTCTGAAAGACTTCCACCTTTTGATTTTGCAAACAAACCAGCTATTCCTATTTTTTCTTTATCGTCAAAATCCTTACTTGCCCATATTTCAGTATCATAAATAACTTCTTTTGGTGTTCCATCAGCATTCAAATACAAGTCTGATTTTTTATACCTATCAGACAAATCAGAACGCTCCGCGTCTATTTCTGTTGCTAATAAAGACGTATATCCTTTGTCTGAATTGTTAGAATTTTGATTTTCGCTATCTTGTTCTTGCTTAGATAATTTTTCAATCTCTTCTTTTGTTATATTCACAGTATTAGGAGAGGTGAATATGAATTCATGGAATGTTATTTCTATATCATTGCCATTTCCTTCTTCAATATCTCTTTTTCTTGATATGTCTGTTATTATATAATTTTCAAATAAATGAACAGTATTAATGTCCTCAATGGCTATACTTGAAATAACCAAGCCGTTATTTTTAATATAGTCTAATTTTTTATAAACATCATAATAGGTAATAGATTTACTATTTGGTATAGTTGCAGTTTTAGAGTTATTCTTTTTTATTGTTTTCGATATATCGGAAGTTTGCAATTTTGGAGCAAAAACATTGACTTTTAATTCTACATTTTCACAAATTATATTATCGGTAACTTGCTTTGCATTCTCTGTTGGATGAGCTGATTCTCTAGCTTTTCTTGGGTCAGACATCGACAAAACTATTCTTATATATAAAGAATCTTGTATATTTTTTACTGTATCGTTATATGTTAATGTTATTGGCATAATTACCTTTGGTTTTCTGAAAAAGAATGGAAAGCACCATTTGTAAGAGGGCTATATAATGCAGAATGGTCAAATATTGATTTTGTAGCATCAAGCAAACTATCAACTATTCCCTTATCTTGCTCTCCAATATTTATTGTTATATGTTGATTGTCTATTTTTACTCCAGTTAAAGCAGAACCGTAATTAGTAGCCATTTTAGAAACAGCTCCTAGTTGTCCTGTTCCAAACATTTGTTTTCTTAAAGCTATCGGCATAGTAGATATTGCTTTACCTAATGCATCTTGAGTTAAGCCTCCCCTAGAAGACCATGTATTAAATTGTCCAGAATCCATTCTAAATTGAGATTTTATAAATTTTTCTGCTGCTGCCTCTCCTGCTGGTGTTTTGTCAAACATTTCATAAAATTGAACAGAAGAAACTACCTTTTTACCAGCCTCTTTAGAACCTTTTATTCCATCCATTATTGCTTGTGGTAATCCGAATAAAAGTCTATTAAATACATTCCACATTTCTGTCCAAAACTGATTCCATAGACCTTTCCAATCTCCAGCTTGTATCATATTTAAGAAAGTAGAAGCATGCTCAAAAAATCCTATTATGGTTGGGAAGAAAGCCATTGCTATATTTAGCCAAGCAAAACCCTTGGATAAAATACCTCCGAGTGTTGCCACTCCAGATATTCCCCCAACTGTTCCAAAGCCTTTTCCCAATAATCCAGTAGCATTTCCAACTATTCCTAATGCAGAACCAACGCCTCTTTTTTGCCCAATATTTATTAATCTCGATAATGCTCCTGCACCTTTTCCGCTTGCGGGTAATAACATATTTCCTGCCATTCCACCAAGTTTAAGCATTCCTGTCATTAATACGATATTAGCTAAAGATAATAGGGCTGGCATCATTTGAGATAGCTTATCTGCTAAAAATCCTAGTGAAGCAACCCCCTTTGTAAAAGAATCGCTTTCAAATAATTTTCTTAAAGAGTCAGAAAAGTTACCAATTGCATTACCGAATCCACCTTCTGAAAATATTTTAGCTAAATCGGTTAAAGAGTTTTGCAAAGCTATAAGTTTTGATTGCGGAGATTGCAAAGCATATGCTAAACCGCTTCCGAATTCTTTATCTAACTGTTTGGCAAATTTAGGCAAGAAATCTTTAGACATGACTTCGCCATTTTTTACCATTTTGTTGAATTCTTCTTGAGTTTTTCCCATTGACCTTGCAGCTATGCCAAAAGCACCAGGTATATGTTCACCTAACTGTCTCCTTAATTCTTCCATTGACACAACGCCCTTAGAGGACATCTGTTCAATTGCTAATGAAACCAAATTGAACTGATATGGCATGATGTGCATGACAGTTGAAGTCATTAATAAGGATTTGTAAATGTGCTGAATATCTTCTTCTGGCATTGTAGAAACAGCAGACGCAAAGAACTTAGAATATCCACTTGCAGCATCCAGCATTGGCTGTCTCATATCTTTTGCAGTTTTGTATATCCATTGCATTTGATAAGCTGCGTCTGATGATGATTTTGCTAAAGCTTGAAATCTAACTTGAACAGCAACAAGTTTGTTTGAAACATCTACTAATCTGTTTATCCATTGCACAAGTTCGCTTGCTGCAATGGCTGCAACCAAGTTTCTTATATTAAATAATTTGTCTAATATTGAACCATGTTGCTGAGAATTTCTTCTTAATAAATTTTGTTTCTTTTCTAATTCCCTATTTATTTGCTGATTAGCTCTCAATTCTTCTTTGGCTTGTTTTGCCATATAGTCTTGGGCTAACGAAAATGCCTTTTGTTGTTTTCTCCCCATGTCGGACTGAGGAGAATATGCAGATAGCATGTTTTTTTCGGCTCTTAATTCTGAATTTCTATCAGATAATCTTATTCCAGCTAGTCTTTCTTCTGCCGATTTAGACCATGCTGAAAATCCAGAACTAACAGAAGGGCTTATTCTACCAGATGGATTAACGGCATTAGAAAAAGCACCCAATAGATTATTTAATGATTTGTCGCTAGTTTTTGTTAAGTCTGTTAGTGGCTTCATCCTATCTCTAAATCTATTATTAGAACTAGCACCAATAGCTTTAGAGTAATATACGTCTTGTTTCTTCTGCCATTTCTCTATTCCGCTTCTAACTCTTTGTTCATATCGTAACTGTGATTCATTTTGTTTTTCTTGAATTCCAGCTAATTTTATTCTTATTTTAGATTCTTCGTCAATTACTTTGAGTTTTTGTTTTTGGGCAGATACTTGATTTTTTAATTCTTTAGATACTTTTATAGAGCCATCTTCTATTGTCTTATTAGCTTTTACTGTGGCTTCTGAAACCTTTTTTATGCTTGATGCAAGAGGAGAATTGTTTCCTAATACACCTTTTAGATTATTTAACTTGGCATATATATTATCAAAATATTTAGAAAGTTGCTCTAAATCCCTCAATGCTTTTGAGGAATCTATCTTTATATCACCATACAGAGAAACATCTGACATTTATATACCTATTTATTATTCTGATACATTGGACTCATGTGAACTTGTTGAATTAATGACATATCGCTTAATGCTTCCATTGTTATGCATATGTCTGAATACACCCATTTTTCTTTGATTGTTATATAATCATCTTTTATTGATTCGTTTAAAGATAATATATATATTGGTTGCATCCATTCTGGAATGCTTGACTGTCCAACAATTGTTTTTATTGCTTTTTCTCTTCCAAGGTGTCTTTCAGTTCCAATCCCAGGAATTGGTACTTTTTTATGGCTTTTTTTAAACCTGTTTCTAAATTTAATCTAAAAGCTTCAATGATTATATCTATTATTTCGTCCAAATTATCGAAATCAAAATCTTTTTCAAAATCAAATTTAACAGTTTCATTTACTGAACCATCGTCATTTTTAATTTCTATTTTTACGTTTGATAGAATTGTACAAGTTATATCTTTTATTAATTCAAAATTCTCTTTTATTGTTGCAAAAATATCATATATATTTTCTTTTATCATTTCTTTATTTGAAGCAACAAAGTTAAGCATGGTTAATGCTTTCTCTTTTTCTTCTTCATTGCCATAAAATAAAGTGCAAATCAAAGAACCGATAGGCTTCGCTGAAACAAAACCCATCAGTCCCATAATTCTTAATACCTCAAAACCAGGTATTTTACCTATAATATATGTTTTATTTTCTATTTCTACTTTTCTGTATTTATTTAATGCACTGTTATTTACAGTCATTTATCCACCCTCAATATTTCACGTTTAATATTTATATTAAATCTGTTTTCTTTGATAAATCAGCAACGGTATTAGCAACACCGATTAAAGTAAACTCTAAAGAATTCAATTCACCTTGTATGGTTTCTTTAGGGTAGCCTTGTATTAAACCTGTAAAGTTTCTTACAAAATAGTCTAATGGATGCTTATAAGCAGCATTTATTTGTACCGCTAAAGTTCCAGCTCTTTGTGCTTCAAGAATAGTTGACAAATAAACAGATAGTGGAGTTCCTTTCATTGCTGAAAGAGTTATTGTATGCTTTCTACTATTTTTAGTGGAAAACTCTGCATATTTACCAGTTAAATCTTCTTTTAATGTTACCAAATCAGTTGGTCCATCTATTCCTATTTGGCTTCCTTCTTCCACACCGCTTTGAACAGCATCAAAGTTAGTTGCACCAGGGACGTTAGATGTTATGACTAAAGAAACATCTTTTACGTTATAAAAATTTGTATTGTTTCCCATTTTTTATTCCTTTATTTTTTATTATTAAACAGCCATATCTACATCAACTTCAACTTTATGAATAGCTGAAGAGTATCTTACTTTTACAGTTATTGTTTTAAATATTCTTAAATTTTTATTAGCTGTAGAAATATCTGCAACTTTAGGAATTATAATTTCGTAAGGAATAGTGTTATTTGCTCCCCTTGTATCTTTTTTAACATATGATGCAAGTCTGCCACCAGCTAATTCAATATCTAATATTGTTTTAATTGCAGCTTCTAATTGGTTTCCACCTTCGTCAGTATAAGGAATTTTGTCTCCGTTAGCAGGATTTTTTAATACTAAAGATATTTCTGATTCCAATTGGTCTTTTAAATAATAACCATATCTTTGAACATCTATAAACCTTCCAGAAACAGCAGTTCCTTCAGCAACAATATCTCCAACTTTTGATTCTTGCTGAATGTTACAATATTTACCCTTAAGATTTGTTATGTTGGTTGTGGTTAATCTAGCAACTCCAAGAGTGGTTGAATCAACAGCGGTTATGCCGTTTAATGTCATGAACTTTTGTGTTTCAGAACCAGGTTGTGTTGCTCCCCATCTTGAAGCCAAAGCTGCATCTGCATAAGTTCCTGCAACTGGATTAAATATAGCTTCTGTGTTATGATAATTAGCAGCTCCAAGAACACTGACTATATCAGAAGAGCCACTTCCTTTAACATCAGAATCAGAAGTCTGGAATATATATACTCTATTATTAGCTTCTGCCCATACTGCGTTAGCTGTTATTTCCACACTTGTATTATCTGAATCAACATCAACAAGAATAAACCAATTTGGATTTTCGTCTATGATAGCATTTAAAGAAGTTCCTCTTGCTGTGTCTGCTGCTCTTGCTTGACCAACAATAACTGAAGCTGGAACAATATCTTGAGAAAATATTGCAGAAGCAGCTAAATAAATAGCAGAAGTAGCCCTAAAGTATGTTGCGACATCTGCAAGTGATGTAAATTCCATCGTTCTTACAGGATTACCACTAACCAATCCATCATCTGTAAAATATTTTCCTGCAACGAGAGGCAGTGTAGCATTGTCGGTATATTCAAACTCGTCTAAAATAAGAGGAGTTGAAAAATCTGTTTGTGTAGCAACTGCATCAGAAACAGTTAGTGTTATAGTTAAAAAATCTGACATTTGTTGTCTCCATTTTATGTTATATCTTCATAGTCCACATTTATATTTAAAGTGAATTCATTAGTGTCTAAGTCATAATCAGTATCAATATCCAAATCTGTTTCTACTGATTCTATTGGGAATATTGTTTCAGTCGTGTAAACCAATATGTTAAACTGAATATCTACTTGTGCTTGAGGTAAAAAATCTGTGAAATTAAAATCATTGCTTATTTTTATTTGCCCTGTTTTTCCATATCCTAGATATGCCGTATCTCTTAAATAGTTTATCCATTCTCCATGAATAGAATTTGTTGTTTTTAATATATTTGAAGTGCAACTATCTCCATATATAGTTATTCTTGCACTTAATGTTTTATGATTCTTTATCGTTGAAGTCGTTGCTCCGCTATTTATTTCTTTCCAAGGTGTCCCTTTATTAGATATATTTATAAATTCTATTGTAAAATATTCATCTAAAGAAGGTGTCTTCTTTCCTACATAGAACCCATCTAATGACGTTACTGATTTTATCCAGTATATTAAATGCGATTCAAAAACCTCTATGTTTGTTCCAGTAAAAGCATTAGACATATTATTGTTTTTCCTGTAATAGGGCTAACCCTTCGCTATACACATATTCTTCTTCGTAAGAATTATCAAATTTAGAATAATATCTATCTGTCCACTCAAATACTTCATACGTCTTACTTTGATAAGTAATTAAATCTTTTTCGGTTAAAGCATTCTCTGTTGTTGACTTAATCTTTATAACTCCCTTTAATAAAGAGCCTCTTTTTTCAAAATCTATAAAGTTTTTATCTTTTATATCATTAGCAGAAGGAAATTGTATATTTAATAATTTACTGGAAGAGGTTGGTGTCCTTGCAGTTAATTTGCCGTAATTAGCATTTGTAGAAGGAGTCCCTGTAAAGTCAGCTTCGTCATCTCCAGAATAAGTTGTAACTGTGTAATAAGAAGATACTTTATTAATAGCGTCTTGTATTTTATCTTTTATTACACCCATTATTTACCTATTTCTTGTTTGCTTTCATTCGCATATCTTTTTTAACTTCAAAGTCAATTGCATTATATAATTGTTCTGTTTCTATTAACGGTATATTGTGACCTTTTTTAAACACTGTTATATATTCGTTCAATGGCACTCCGTTAAAGGTTTTTATTGCATCTTGCACTTCGCTTTTACAGAACTTACCAATTTGTTTTAGGAAATTATCTGCATTATTAGAGCCAACCCATAATAATTTAAACTGAGTTCTCATAACATCTAACAGAGAGCCTTTTATGTTCATTGTACCGCTAAAAAAGAAAGCTCTTGATGGAATAGTTATTTTTGTCCCTCTGAAAAGCCATCTTATTTCTCCGCTAGTATTTGTTATTGCAACATTGCTCTTTAGTTTAAAACTTCTGCCTTCTTCATGTATTCTGGCTATTTGCCCAACAGATAGATTGCTATTATTGTGTTTCTCTTTCGCTTTGTTTCCGAATATCCCAAACTTAACAGATGAATTATGTAGAGAGTTTAAAGAATTTATCTTTTTTAATAAACCACTCTTATCTAACTTAGCCATTATCTAAATCCGATAATTGATGAACAGGAAAGGTGTCGAATACATCAACTGGAAAATCATCTGATTTAAGAACGCCATCTGCTCTGCTTTGTAAATTACTATTTAAATCAGTATTATAAACACCGCCAAAGAAGAAATCAGGCAATTCATCAGGGTCTAATCCCATTGTGATAGCATGCTCTAATTGTTTAGCTAATTCTAAGTACTTACTGGCTTTAGATATTCCAGAATCTTTTATTGATATGTCATCAACTTTAATGTCAGAAGAAGAACTCATTGTATATTTAGAATGTAGTGCATAGCATGCTTGAATCATTGCTCTTGTTACACTGCCAAAAATATCTATTAAAGCAGTTATTTCATCATCTTGAAATATAGGATTGTCTGAATCTGTATCCCACATTCTTAATCTGAATTTGCCTATATTTGTTGATAAATCATAAGTAAAAGACATGTTATACCTTATTATTTAGATATGTTAAAATTATAAAGTTTACCGTTTTAATATTTTCTTGTTTTATTATTTTTACTGGAGACACTCTTTTTTCTCCAATAATTTGTTTGCCTTCTTTTTTAGATGATAAAATATCCCATACTTCTTTAGAAGATATATTAAAGCATTTTGCTATTTCGTGTATTTTATAATCTAAATTTTCGTCAAGTATTTTGACATTAGTTTTTTTATTTTTTATTTCTGTTTCTAATTTTAAAGATACTTTTTTAACTATTGTTCCATTTATTATTAACTTCTCTAAGTTGGGCATATTTGAAACATCTAATACGTCACCATATTTTTTCTTTTCGCCACCATAGAAAGAATTATTTATTCCAACAATATAATCAATTTTATATTTACTATTATCGGATTCAATAGGAACAATCCATTTAGCCAAAACAAATCTTTTATGATTTAAGTTATTGGGTTCATAATAAAATATGTCGCCAGAATAATATCTTTTATCTAATGCAAAATTTTGTTTTACTTCATAAGGTATCTGAATAACTTTATACTGTATCATATAATTCCCATCAATTTTATCACTATATTATTATATTGCTGGGAGCTAAATTAATAACTCCCACACAACATATTGTATAACTAAGGGGTCATAACTGTTTTTATTTTTAAGCCAAGACATGTTGCTTTAACAACAGGCATGAAATATCCTTTTGTTCTTAAGATATCGCATTCTGCATCTTCGTCTCTACCTTCTAACATATTGATTAGGTTTCCACCATATATAGGATCATTACAATATATGATTTGAGCAGCACCAGGAGCATTGATAGCACTAACGCCTCTGTGGTAAACCAAGATTGTATTGGTTGCTTGATAAGAAGCCGTTTGTGTTGCGTTGCCTTTATTAGCAGTGTTTTCTACACCTTTGGCAACAAAAACATTTTGAACTCCGAATAACTCAGCCAACGCAGCATCAGAAGCGGTTCTAAGACCAACATTCTGACCAATTCTACCAATAATATCAGCATGATTTCTAAGTTTTCTATGAACATCTTTTGTTAAAAGAATAGAATCAGCAGGAAGACCAGTTGTTTGACCAACATAATCAACATATTCTGTGATAACACCAATTGGGTCTCCAGATGTTGCGTCATCAAGATAAGTAAAATCAGAATTGCCAGTTTTGGTATTGTCAAATATGCTATCAGCTAATACTTTATCAATGGTTAATTTATCAATATATCTATATGCATCAACGATAGAAATATTTGCTTCCATTTGCATTGCATTAGAAATTCTTTTTTTCTTTTCGTCTGCAATTGAAACGTCAACACCATGTTTGTAAAGTTCAATGGTTTTCCATTCTAAATCTCTGCTTACTTTTTTGAATGCAGAACCAGGTGCTACTCTTTCCATGGTTGTTCTTAAAACATCTTCTAATTTATATTGAGGATAAGAACCGTATTCATCAGGAGAAGAAACTAATGGAAATGCTGAAGTTGCGAAGAAATCACTTGTGTCTTGAAGAAATCCAAGAGCTGTATCTGTGATTAGTTTATTAAATTTTAAATCTGTTACTGACATTTATGTTTTCCTTCTATTTATTTACTATTAATACACAAAGAATCTAAGTTGAACTGGAATGAAATCTCCTGCAACGCCAGTGCCAAGAGCTACAGCTACAACATTATCTGTTCCACTACCAAGAGATGTTACTAATGCTCCGTTGGAATCTGTTTTTAAGAAATCTCCAACTGTTGCTCCACCAGTTCCCAATATAGCCATTTCAACAGAACCAGAAACAACAACGCAAACTTCGTCTCCAGATTGTCTTCCACCATCTTCAACAATACCAATTACGTTTGCAGCATTAGCACCAGCCAATGTAACTTTTGGTTGTTTGTTGAATCCAATAGTGGCATTAACATATACAGCGTAACCTTTTTTGGCTGAATAGTCTGCTTGGCTTATAAAAGATTTTGTTACTTTTGTGTTATCCATTTTTTAATTTTCCTTCTATTTGCTATTATTTATTTAATCTATACAATGCTTGTTCTACAGTTATGCCATCTTTTTTAGACATCTCTTCTGCTTTTACTCTAAGTTCTTTTTCTTTTTTAGCCATTTCGTCTTCAATGGCATCTCCAGAAGATGTTCCTAATTCTTTAGTTAGGTCAGTATTTGCTTCTGCCTCTTTTTTAAGATTTTCAAGCAATTCATTTCTTAATTCTTCGTCTTCGATTGCTTCAATCTTTCTTAGTTTAGAGCCTATTTCTTCAGGTGTTCCAGATAAGCCAATATAATCAACTGCTTTTGCTGTATATTGAGCAACAATTAATTCTTCCGCTTTATTGGCTTCTTCTGATTCTTTAGCTAACAATTTGGCTTCAAGTTCTTCTTTTAAAACTTTAACTGATGCTAATTCGTCAACCAATACTTGCTTTTCTGCTTTTTCTGACTCTAGTGAAGCTTTGATTTCTTCAAGTTCAACATTGGCTTCAGGTTTTTTACCGAAATTTTCAACTGCTAATGCAATTTTTTCCAGTAGGGTAATTTGTTTTTCGTCCATTATTTCTAAATTCTCCGTATTGACATCTGTGATTTCATTTAAAGCATTTTCATTACTTGTAACAGATGCACTATTATCTTCTACACTATTTGTCTGTGATGTGTTACTTTTTATAGTTGAAATAGGTATGTTATCAAAAGATATTTTCTGCAATAAATTATTTTCTTTAGGTAACATGTCTTCTATTTTTTTAATATTATTTTCTTCTTTTTGTTTAATAAATTTTTGCCAAAACATTAGCTCACCTCTTCGTTTGGATATGTTTCAGGGTCTTCCTTCGGCTCTGTTTCTATATTTGCTTGTTTCCATTTAAGCAATAAGTCATCCATATTTTTTAATTTATTTATTCCGCCAACTTCATTAAAGAATCCCATCTTTACTGCATCTTCACCAAAGAATGATAAATCTGCATTAAAATTGTCCTTTATAAGACCTTTTGTATATCCAGATTTCCTTTTGGCTGCTTTGTCACATTTATCATAAACAAACTTATCAGCCATTTGATTCAATAGTTTTGATTCTGATTCTACATCTGCTGCCTTGCCCCAAGCACAACCACTAGGCTGATGAATCATAAACTCGGTATTTGGACCTATGAATCTCAGTCCATCAGAGCCAGACATTGCTAATGCTGCTCCACATGATGCAACTACGCCTGTTGCAACTGTCATTATTGGTTTTTCACTAGTATCTATACAATCTAAAATTTCCGCAAGGGCTGAGACATAACCTCCAAAAGAGTTTACCTCAATTGGAATTATTGGTTGCTCGCTATCATGTATCATCCTAAATACTCTAACAAAATAATCTGATGTAATCGGATGGAATGGATAATTAAATCTAATATATTGTATTTCTGCCATTTTAAACTCTCTTTGGTTTTGGTTTACATTTGCCTTTTGAAATTCTCAATTTTTTCTCCTAAATATATAAAAATATGATTATTTTTTACAGAGGAAGCCCAAACGATTCTGCTTCCCCATTTATGAAATCGCCTTCAGCATGTTCGTCAACCGCTTGGCTGTTCCCTTTTGTATCTGAATTAGCATTTGCACTTGTGTTATTTGTGGTAGCATTTGATTTGTTAAGTTCATTTTTAAGTTTGTTGAATGAATTTTCATCAATGGTTGGAAATCCAGCTCCCATAAACTTTTTCATTAAGTAGTTGTATTGCTCTGCGTTTCCTATACTTCTAATCCATTGTCCTGCTGACTGAATAAGTAGCGCAGCTTCTATATTTAATAATTCAGATAAGTTTTCATGCTGTAGATAAGGCAATTTATCATATTTTATATTGTTTACTTCTAATAATATCGGTATTAGTTTTTTATTAACTTGGTATTTTATAATATCCATTAAAGATGCAACAAATGATGAAAATATTCTTATTTTAGGTTGAATCAATCCACCTGTTCCACCAGACTTTAATCCCAATAATAGGAAATCACTTAATAGGTTTGTTGCAATATATCTATCACATCTGTCAATGATTAAACTTGTATCTTTTGTTAAATCTCCTTCTATTTTTAGAGTATCTAAATCATAATATTCTTCAGAAGGGAATAACATACATGTGTCTTTGGCATTAGAGATATTAGACAATGATTTCTTTAATTTTTCTAATAAGTCAACGACTTTTGGTTCTTTGGAAGATAACATAGTGGCTGGAACTTTTGCTACAATGTTTCCTCTTGCATCTTTACTAACTCTGATTCTTTCTTGGCTTTCAATGAATTTCTTTGTATAATATGCAGGAAAACAATTTCTCGTTAGGGCTATTCCTTCATAAGAGCCATCTACATCATCTAATTTACAGTGAAGTAATTTATTATACGGAATAGTATATTTATTTAAGTTATTAGGGTCTTGTTGGACTATCCCATTTATGTTATCATTATTATCAACAATCCATTCATATGTTGTTGAGGCTAATCTTTTAGCTAATTTTTTAAGAACATATCTTCCGTCTTTTTTTCTTTTCTTTAAAACTATTTCAGATAAAGAAAATCCATAAGTAAACATTGAACCCAATGTAAATTTTACAAACTCAGAAAAATCGCCCTCTAAATCTTCAAATAAATTTTCTCTTATGAATTCAGAAGCTTTTCTATCTCGTAATGAATCGCTTCCTTCTTTAACGCTCCATTCTCCTTTAGCACCCAAAATGGTAGTCATTTTATAGTTAGCACCTATAAATGGGTCATTAACGACCATCTCTTTATACCATTTATATTTTTTATCGCCACGCAATAACTCTAAAGTTTCATCATCTATCTTGATATTACCAGAGCCACCATAGGAAAATGATTTTATGCCTATTTCGCCTATTTCTGATATATAATCTTTTTGTTTAGTTGGCATATTTCTTCCTATTAACTAAATACTGAGAATGAAAAATTATTTGCTGCGAATAATAAATCTGAATTTGTTCTTGCTGTTGCCATCAATAATGAAGACAATTCATCTGGAGATTTCTTTAATACTTTTTTTAATTCATCGTTTGATATAACTTGAATTTGATTTTTAGCATTTTTCTTATAGACCATTGCAGCCAATGCTTTTTTTAAATCTTCTGAGAACTTTAATAATATTGGAGGCTTTTCTGAATTTCTTGGGTCGAGCATTTCTCTCAACCTCCACATATTTTCATCTCTCTTACAGTAAAACTGTTTTTTTAAATCTTCTGTTTCTTTAACCTGTTCACTGGTAATTGCGTTTTCGTATCCGCAACCTCCACCAGATTGTATTTTTATAATAGGTAAGTTATAATCAGAAATACATATATCTGCTATTGGATTACCTATTGCATCTCTTTCAATTCTTATTTCTTTTGGCTTATATGTTTCATAAACTTCTTTTATTTTTTCAATCAACGGTCTTGCAGATAAGTTAAATTGTTCTCTGTATATTTCTTTGTTTCCGTTTAATATTGAGATACTTGAGTTATCTGCTCCTAATCCTGCTGCAACGTCAACTCCCATTATTATGTCGCCAACTATATGTTTATCAGGATTATTGTAATTGTTGAAAGATTGAATATACCAATCATAAGGGAATAAAGAAGCGTCATTTTCGTCTGGGAATTCTGCTAAAACCCTTGTCTTGAATTCGTAGTGTTGTGGGTTCATGCCACAAGAGAACAATTCATCATATACTTCAAAGGGATTTACAATATGTGTGCAGAATGGTAATACTATTTTTGCTATTTGTTTATGAAGAGAATCTTGAGCTGGAGTTTTTATTTTTTTATGAGGAAATACTTCTTTTATTTTTACTTCAAGCTCTTCAATTGAGTTTATATTAAGTGGAGCAAAATCAGATATATTGGTTTCTTTATATTTTGTGATAACATATCTGTCAATTTTATTTCGCCAATAAGATTTATCGTTTTCTTCTTTTAAATAATCTTCTAATTTTAAATCTAGTTCTATAAAAACATGTGTCTGGAAAGCAGATATGTGAACTTTGTGATATGTGGAGTTGTTTCCAAATGATTCGTAAAACTGTCCACTTTTTCCATCTGGTAATGTAGTGTTGCCTATCATTACCTGTTTTACTATTGCCCCAGACTTTGTTATTCCTTTAAAATCAGAATAAGCCGTCTCTGTAACGCCTTGTGCTTCATCATAGATAACCAAAACATAAGTTCCATGCTTTCCTGATAGTTGGTTATCTTTTTTGTTAGATGTTACACCTTTTATATAATCTTTTTTTCTATTAGGTAAAGATATTTGAGCTACATTTCTGTCTCCAGATACTTTGCCTACAAATTTTACACCTTCACCAAATTTTTCAGTTATATGTGTGTTTGCTGATTCTATGAATTGACATACTTGAGAAAATATATTGTCTCTTACTTGGTCAAATGATGGAGCTGTAAATATTATTATTACATTCCTATCTGGATTAGGGTCTAAATAACAAAAGAAAAACCAAAGTATTAAAGCTGACAAGATATATGATTTTCCCGAAGAATTGCAAGACCTGATAGATACTTTTTCAAAATCTCTTATCGCATCTATTATCTGTTTTTGGTGGATTGGGAGCTTTATTCCTAACACTTCTTCTAAAAATAAATTAGGGTATTCTCTCCAAACAGGTCTTCTCTCGTAGAAACTTATTAATTCTTTTTGTTTGTCTCTTGACATACATTCTCGATATGTTATAATAAAAATGGAAAAGTGAAGAAGGAATATAATTTAAATATATGTACAAATGATATAATCATTTTATGTACCAGTTTATTCCCTCATTTTCACAAATATTCCAAATAAAATATTTTACCCTCTATTATATATTATAGCATGTTTTTTATAAAAGGTGCTATATATTTTATTTTATTTTTTATTATTTAACTTAAATGCTTTCATAGTGTAGAATTTTTCCATAATTATTTTTTTATTATTTATGGATGAATTTTCAAAATATCTTTTTATGCAATATATTGGGATTGAAAAATCTGTTATATCTAAATTGTTTTTTAATATATATGATTTACATTCGGTACATAATACCACTGTGTTGCTTTGTAAGTATTTTTTATCTGGGTTAATTCTGTGAAGATGTTTGTTTTCATATCTATCTAAATATAATCCACACAAAAAACAATGTCTTGTATTGTTCTTTAGCTTATTCTTCTTACCAGCCACTTCTCTCCTTTACGATATAGTCCTCAATCATATCTTCAACATTTAAATCAGATAATTTATCCATTCTTGTATGTACCCACTTAAAACCATTATTAAATACAATATCAGTAGCTTTGTCTATTTTAAATACTATTCCAGCGTCAGTTATTATAAAGCTTCCAAACCCATTTAAATAAACATTTCTTCCGCTATTTAATTCAGATATTACATATTTTATAAAGGATATAATAGTTTTATCAACCTGTCTTGAATAAATATTGTATTTTTTAGATATGAATTCTTGTATTGATTTACTTGAAGATTTTTGAATATGATTTGAATTATTAGTATTGTTTTCTATTATATTTAAACTTTTATATAACTTTTCTCTTAATTTGTCAGGTATAAATAGATTGTATTCAGCTTTATGTGTATTTATTATGTTAAATCCATTATTATCTTTAGATATTTCTTCTATATATTCTTTATTAATATAAAAGTAATGCTTAAAACCCACTGTTTTATTATCTTTTAAATGCCTCAGTGTTCCCAATAAATACATATAAATTATATATTCTATCAGCGTTCTATCGAATTTAAGCTCAAAATATCTTAATAATGAATAAAAGCAATGCTCTGTTATTTCTTTGGGTATTTCTATTTTATATTGCTGATAATATTTATTCTTGCATAAATGCTTTCTGTGTTTTTTTAAATTCCTTTTATGCCTTGCGTTTAAATATATATATAACTGATTCCTAAGTATTTTAGTATAATCGCCATACGTTTGCTTGATGCACATCTCGTAGAATAGCTTATCGTGGAGCATTGTTTTTTCTCTATTTTTATATGTATCAATCATGTGAGGTAGGTATATTTTACAAAGTTCTGTTATCTCATCATTCCATTTTTGTTTTGTTTTAGAGACCCTGCACATTTTTACTCCTGATATATTTATATAAATCTTTAGAGAATAATTCAGATTCTTTCCATTTTTTCATAGAATAGTTATTTTCAAGATATGATAAAGGTTTTTCTTTTTTAATATCTGCTGTTTTCCAATACTCTGAATTGGGATTATATTTCTTTATAACAAACCACTTAGCTATTTGTTTTTCTATATCATTTATCCAGCTTATATCTGTGTCGGTTAGTTTTTTTAATAAGTTTAATTCATTCTTAGTCAGGGCAATATGCAACACATCGGAACGCCTTTTAAACTTTAATATATATGCTTCTTCTACTTTCAAATATTTTTCATATATCTCTGAGAATTGGTCTTCCAAGTCTTCTCTTTTTATTTTTAATATAAACTTTCCAGTGGATGATAATAGCTCAAATATTTCAGAGGATGGGTTCATAATGTTCATTTCTTTTATTTTTATTATTATTTTATAAGAAAGCATATCATCCTCCAAACACAAAAATATATCTCTATAATATATTATAACATATTTTTTATAAAAATTGTAATACGCAACATATATTGACAAAACAAATTGATAATGCTATATTTATTTATAGGCAAAGATTATTAAACAAAGAGGAGTTTTTAAAATGAGCGAATTGACTTATATTGAACAGCTAGAAGACGAAAACACCGCATTAAAAGAACAGCTTGCTAATAAATGTAAAACTTGTCCTGACTGGGGAATGTCTTTGACGGTACAGGGTCTTGAAGAACAGCTTGCTAAATATGAACAAGACACTCTAAGCCTCGAAGATTATGAACAAGTAATGGATTCAATTAAAACCCCTAAATATAACGAAAAATTGGCTAATGCACTAAAAAGACCGCTGCCTTTTGAAAAAGAAACAACTTGTCCCGACTGTATTAAACTTGAAAAACAACTTGCGGAGGCGGTGAAAGTTATTGAGGATGAAGTCAAAGACCGCTGCAACATGTGCGCTGACCATTTCGGTACTAAATGTAGTGATAGTATTGCTTGCGCATCCAACAAAGAACTGGAAAATACACAACATACTTTAAAAAGGTTTTTACAATCCCTGAAAGGCGGTGAAGAATGAGTAAAGCAATAATAAAATGTCCTTATTGTGGACATGAAATAAAAAATGGTTTTGATTATGGAGAAGATAGCGTTTTGAAAGAATGCGAAGAATTAGAAGATATTGAATGCCCCGTCTGCTTAAAAATATTTGATGCTGTAGTTGATGAAATTATTGCAAAAATAAGCACTTATAAACGGGAGGGCTGTAAAAGTGAATAAATGTCAATATTACGATATAAAGTGTTACCAAGATGATTACAGACTGGCTACTAAAGGTTTATCATACACACCAGTTAATTGTGAATTAAGACCAAACTGCTATTATAAACAACTCCAAAAAGCAAAAGCAGAAATATCTATCCAGAAAAAAACAGGAGAATTTTGCCAAGATTGCAAAACAGCAGAGCAATATGAAACCATAACCGCCGAGCGTGATAGATATAAAAAGGCTTTGGAAAAAGTTAAAAATTTGCTAAATAATTTTAATAATATGGATTTAGACCCAGCTATTTATAATGCTAATGAAGCATTTAACATAGCAAAACAATCTTTGGAGGAGGTTAAGGAATAATGAATTATGTTCAAGACAACAGAATATTAACAGTTGAAAAGATACATGAAGTACTTTTGGCTCATATCTACGAAAATGAAAACAATACACCTGTCGTATTAATGCATCCTGACCTTTCACCGCTTATGGAGCAGTTTAAAGAAGTTGCAAAAGAACCAGATAAACAACTCCAAACTATAACAGCCAAGTCCGAGCGATATGAGAAAGCTTTTAATGACATAGGAGAAATAAATAAATCTAAATGTAAGGCTAAGTTTAAATGTGATGTATATGCAGAACCTAACAGCTTAGATTGTTATGAATGTTTCTTTAGGTCTGCTCAGGACATAGCTAAACAAGCATTACAGGAGAATAAAAGATGAGAAGTGAATCAGAGATAAAAGAAAAAATAGAAGAAATTAATTATTTTTTAAAAGAAATCGTGCCAAATGACTATAATTCTGTTGATAGGATGCAAAGAGACGATGCAGAGTCTTTTAAAAGGGCTTTAATTTATGTACTTAACGAACAAAAAGAGGAGCAAGAATAAAGATGAAATTAGATACAAAAATAAAAGTAAAAGATTTAAACCCTGAATTTGAAATAAATGTTAAAAAAATTATGGAAATATTTAAGGTTGATGAGTTAAAGGCTGCAAAACTTTGGCTTGATATGAAAATAGCAGAAAAAGAAGTAGTGCTTGGAGGTCAGGCTTTGGTTAAAACATTCTTTTATCTGTTTGCAACTATTTTATGTATTAAATTTATTTTTAATTAAGGAGCAAGCCAATGCCAGAAAATAAAACATTAACTATTGAGCAGATACGGGAAATAGTTTTTAAAACATTAAGAAATGACTTATTTCAAAATTATACATGCCGCCTTTATAATCAGAGTTTTAAAATTTGCGGAATAAAAAACACAAGGGATTGTCGAGAATGCCTTATGAAAGAATTTGAAAGGGCTGCTAATGATAAATAAAATGTATGAATATTTTGGAGTTGAGCCTAAATATTTCGCAATAAAGTTTGAACAAAACGAATATGGACATAATAAAGCTGAAAAATTATCTAAAGAAGATTATGAATTAGTTTCAAATTCAGACTTGAAAAGTTTTTACAAGGAACTAAAAGAAATAAAACCTGACTTCACCCCAGATAAAGCTTGGAAGCTTGAGGAAATGATTTTAAGGAATTATGTAAATATTAACTATTCTGTTGATACAGGTGATGATAACTATTATGTTCCAGAAAAGTATTGTTTACAGGTTGAATATATGGAAGATTCTTATACTTATAAAGCTTATGGTAATACCCGCCTCGAAGCCCTCGCCTCTCTAATCCCCAAAATTGACTGGACAGAGCAGGAAAAAGAACAGACAAAAGCAATTTTAGAGAAATAAATAAAATTAGTGAAAAAGTTAATTTATTTAGAAGGATAATTAATTATGAAATATGCTTTTGGAGACATAGTTATTGTAGAAGATAACCTAATAGGTGTAATTGTAAAAAGTTGGAGCAAAAGCAATTTAGGAACTCCAGTCCACCACGAAGTTTATGTCAGAAGTTTTAATTGCATAAAAGAATACAAAGAAGATGAAATTCGCAGATATCTAGTAAGACATAAAGAACTTGACGATGATGAAATTTACTACCAAGAGTGTTGTGAAAATTCTTAATAAGAGAATGGAGAAAAAATGCCAATATATACATACAAGTGCGATAACTGCGATAAAGAGTTTGAGGCAATAAAGTCAATTGCCAATAATGAAACAACATATTGTTCGTGTTCCAATTTAGCAAATAGGGTTTATAAATATGGAACATGTTTAATCAAAGGCAAAGATTTCTATCAAGCAAAGAAAGTGAGATGATGATGAAAGACAACAAAGAAATCAAAAAGAAGAAACTAACAAGAACAGAGATGGAGACAACAATCAATTACAATGATTTATCAGACAATGCAGATATTTATACACATAATCCTGCGTTGATAAGGAAGCTGAATATATGTTGTGAGAAACATCCTGAATCATTCAAGATGATAAAGTACGATGCTGAATTTGGAAGTTATTGCTATGTTGTTCCAAAGAAATATATCAAGGTGAATGCTCCGAGAAAAGGCATGACGGAAGAACAGAAAGAAGCTGTTTCAGAAAGATTTAAAAAGTTGAGAGAAGCAGAAGATAATATGTTATAAATTGATAGTAATTCAGGCAAGAAAAATATGTTAAATTTTGTTTTGATATAAATATACCTAAATGAGATGCAATATATTTTTTTATCCTGAGTTAGTTGATGAAAAAGTCTGAGAATTGATTCAAACTTATATTAGTTTTATGCAGATAATCTGCTTAGAAAATTTTATCAGTTTGAATCTTTTATTTTGCATATATGATATTTATAATTGGTAACATATAAAATATATTATATTTATTAGAATAATTCTAATTAGAATAAATATTAACTTACAACAATTAACTAAATACAATAACTTATTACTTAACTTACTACTAACTTAATACTAATTAACTAAATTATATAACTTACTACAATTTAACTTACTTCAATTAACTTATATCTAATTAGAATAATACATTAACTTATAACTTAACTAAATACATAACTAAATACTTAATTAGAATAATACATTAACTTATAACATAATTAACTTACTACTTATTAACTGACTACAATATAACTTAATACATATTAACTAAATACAATAACTTATATCTTAACTTACTACATAGAATAATACATAACTTACTACTAACTAAATACTTATTAGACTAATATATATTTAATACTAATTAGAATAATACTATATAGTATTATATATAAATGTTACCTATATAGGTAACATATAATTATAGCATGTTTTTAGAAAAAGTTCCTAAAATAAATAATTAATTTTCCAACTTTATATTTTAGTCTAAATTAACTAAAATTTTTTCATGCAAATTTTGGGATAAATATGTGAGGAGTACCCATGCTAACATCAATTTAACTAATAACATTTATAGGGGAGGGGATAACCTCCTTTACATATGTTATGTTAATTAGATTCATACTAGTATGAATTAAATTTTCTGGAGTAAATAATAATAATTTTAGTTAAATAGAATAATAATAATTAATTTATTTTCAGGCATGGTTATATCATTATAAGTTAATAATAATCTATGTATTAAGTTATAATTAGCATGCCTATATCAATTAAACTATATCTATTAGAAATAGTCCGATAATAATTATTATGTAATTAGTTATGTAGTAAGTTTAAGGTATATATCTAACTGTATTAACTTAATACGCCTTAAACTTAATGCTATTAGTTTTATATTAAACTTATTGAATTAACTTAATCATATATATTCAACAGGCTAAACAATTAACTTAATTCAACATGCCATGCCCTTAACTTATAACTTAACTTATATCTGATATAAGTTTAATATAAAATTTTGCTTAGCTCTTACGGCTGCAAAATTATAATTATTAAATTGAACTAAAAACAATTAGAATTATACGAGCATGCTCATGCGGTCGTTACCGCATGCCACGTATCTTTATTATGTTTCAAAGGAAACATTTGTATAATACGTTACATGTAATGTAAAGATTCTATAAAGATTATTCATTATATTTTACAACATTAGACTATAACTTATATGGTTATTACTTATTAGACTAATGTTAAGTAATGTAACAATATTAGATTACTACTTATAAATTAAATTTATATACATACAGTTCATGTATGTTAGTATACATTTTGTATGTTAGTCTTTCGACTAATAATTTATTTGTATACTAAACTTTAGACTTAGACTAAAGGACTTACTCCTCATGGGTAATTGACTAATGATTTAAATTTGTGGTACTCCTCAAATCTGTAAAATACAATCTGTGAAAAATCACATTTTAATGTTTTACTCCTCAATTTTACAAAATACATAAATTATATATTTGCACTTAAAACTGTTAAGAGGAATTTTGTAATATATAACTTACTATAAACCATACAAGTTAACCCTAAGGTATATGACAAGCTCATAAAGAGCATGCAATTGCGACAGCATGAGCTTTAAATATATGTTGATGTTAAGGCATTCAAAAGCATCCAAAGTAAGTTTTTTAATATATAACTAGCTTTCCAGCTTTATTATAATTCTTATAATCAAGTTTTTTAACAGTCTATATAAGCATATTAATATATTCGAATATTCATATATATGAATATTCGAATATAGATTTAAAAGAAAAAAAGACAGTTATTTGTTTAACTGTCTAGTTGTGTGTGTTAGTCTGGATATGTTTAATTATTTTTTAAATCTTTGATTATCAAATCATAAAATTTAATATTGTGTTTACAGTTTTTTATAATATCTGGATTATGTGAACTTCTCATTATTTCTACAGATTTATTTTTATATGTTTGTGCCTTTTCTATAGTCCAATTATTCATTTAATAAACTCCTATTAACTAACAACATGTTTATTATAACATCTATTTTATTAAAAATATCGTCTAGTTAGCTTGTTTGTAGCATTTATTTACAATTGATTTAACAATAACTAATTAAAATATTTATACAATAATTTATCTAGTTGCTAATATTGCTTTTCTTAAATAACTAATATCGCTGGCAAGTTCTTTTCCTTCTTTGCTACTAATTAATTGCACATGCTTGTCTAAGTCTTTACATATAACATCTAAAGTATAAATCTTATAACCTTCGATATAATTCTCAATTTTAATAACATGTTTCATAATATTTCTAACTCTCCTATTCATATTTTGTACCTCTTAAATTATTCTTAATACAATTTACAGCTTCATTGAGTTTATTACTTAATTCATTAATATGCTCAAAGTCTTTTGATTCATTGGTTAATATTTTCAATTTTAATTCTTTTATACTATCCTCTAATTTTTTATTTTTATTAATTTCTGTCATTAGTAAATCAATCAATATACTTTTTTCATAGTCTTTATATTTTAATTTTTCTACACTCCATAAAGATTGTTTATTCATTTATTCTTAAATACCTCCGTTAAATTGTCTTACCTTGCTTTTTTAATCAATCCTTCTATAAATACACTTTCATTCAATCCTTTTTTTGCTTGTAATTTTTCTATATCAGTCATGTTTTTTATTACCTCCTATTATCTAAACTACATTTTAAGCCTGTTAAATTACTTCCTATTGTCTCTAAAATTGATTATACTAAACTATTCTTTTTTTGTTTTTTGATTAATAAGTCAATAATTACAGATTGATTAAGATTATTATACTCTATTAACTCCTCCAGTCTTTTTATAGCTTGTAAACTCAAATAAATGCATCTAGCCTTCTTTTTTGCCTGTAATTTTTCTATATTGGTCATGTTAATACCTCTTATTATAATATACAATTGTTATTTATATCTTGTTGTGAAGGTTCATAACTTATACGGTTAAATATTTCTTGTAAATCTAAAAGAGTTCTTTTATTATACGCCTGTCTCATATCATATAAATCCTGTGTTAAAAATTGCATTTTTTTCATTCTTGAATCAAAATTTTTTGTTTTATTTATCCTAGTTAGTTCATTATTTTTGTAAATTGATAATATTTCTTGAATTAAATTCTCTTTATCCATGCTTTTATACCTCTCTTAATTACAATACTGATAAATTTTATTATTTTCATTGCTACAAAATATTTGATGGTTAGTCTTTATAAGCCCTAGCTGTAAAGCAAATACAAAGGCAATACAAAGAACTATAAAGATATTTATCAGTGTTTGATTCATGATTGTTTTATACCTCTTAAAATTTTTCTGTATAAACTTTTAAATATCTAAACATAAAGTCATTACTGGATTTTTTTCAGATATACTATCTAAAACTACTTTTAATTTTTCAATTGTTTTTGAATCTATCCATATACATCTAGCTACTTTTTTAATAACATCACTTTCAAAATTTAAATATTCGCTACCGTATAGCCCATGCCCATTGTTAATATGTATTGTAAAAAGGTCTATTACTTGTATGCATGGGTTTGCTTCATGATAATTCCTCCAGTCACTTATTAATATTTTTTGCCCTTCATTGTTTTTGATTTCAATATCAATACATCCGTATTCTTTGTTTAATGTTTTTGTAATTTTAATCATTTTTTAAACTCCATTTATTAACTGATTACATTATGATTATGATTGATAATAAAAATAATGGAATCCTTTTGATGGTGTATTGTAACAAAAGTTTACAATTAATTTTAAAATTAATCAATATTCAATCTATATCTATATTATAGAATTTTATAATGATATTAATTTAATATTTTATTAATATTAAATAGCTATTAATCAAATATAACAATAATTTTCAGGCTTGATATATATTAAAACATAGTCATAATAATATAATATAGGTTTTTTTGTTATTTTTATTAAATATATATAAAGAATAGCAAAAATATTAGTTGCAACAACAACTAAAAATAGTTGTTTTAACAATCATTAAAATTTATCCAGAAAAAATATTTTATTTACAACATACGAATAATTCTAAAATGTAAATATGTATAAAATTCTAAAAACATAAATATACAAATTTTAAAAATACAATACATATAAAAAATCAAATTGTACTTGAGTCGAGAATTTCAAAAACCGCTTGAGTCTATAAAATGAGTTTTGGCTTGAGCCTAGAATTAATATACATACAATAAAAAGAGCCTATTTTATAGGCTCTTTTGTGATGTGTTAACAGGAGTTTTATCTAGTTTATAATGTTAAATTGTCTTTACTGATTTTTATTTCTTCTGATAACAATTGAAATATATCGAAAAAGTTTGAAGTCTCCAGCTTATCAAAAAATTATATATATCTTGCAAATTATCATGATAACAGATAAAGCATTTTATATTATTGCTAAAATCCAAAAACAAAGAATATTTTTTATTATAATCATGATATTGAATAGCAATAAATCTGATATTATTATTTTTTAATTGCTCATTAACTCTATTCATTAAAGTTAATACATGATTGTATTGTCTTTGTATGATTAAGTCTTTAATATCTCTCATTTTATTTAATCCTATATTATCTTTTAAACTGTCTTAATGCTTCTTTAATAAATTTCTTTATTAATAAATCTTCCTCAAATTCAGATATTTCTCTTTTTAATTCATCCTCTATACCTTCAATTTCAAGAGAAAAATCATGATTTATATCTAAATCTGTTTTTAGGTCTTTGCATTTATATTTTTTATATCTATCATTCCAACAGTCTAAATGACTTTCAACAATATCATGCAAATTTTCTTTTATATAATTTGAAAAATCTTTTTTTGTATTCATTTTGTTTTATTCCTTTCAATTAACTTTAAATATATTTATAATTTCAGTTTTATATATTTGATTGTTTTCTAAATACCCATGACGATATTGTTTAATTATAATTCCATTTTTATTATATTTATATATTGTGTTGTCTTTCATTCCTGCTATAAATATAATATTTATAGCAATGATAACAATATTTATTTTTATTATTTTATTTATCATTTTTATCAATTCTAAGCATGCAATTGCGACAGCATGAGCTTTATTTATTAACTACATACAATAAAAACTTTATCTCAAATATATTTTATGTATGTTTGTATCACTTTAATATTTGAGACGCTTTAAACTCCATTTAGCCTTTATCACTTAATCATTATGACAGGTAAATTTAAAAAGTCAACCTATTTTATAAATGCTACATTCAAGGGATAAACTCCGTTTTTACAAAATTCTTTTAAATTAACAATTCTGTTTGTATCAATGTATTTAAATCTTATACTATCATCTAAATTTTTGATACTTATCCTATTATTTTGTACGCTTTTCCTTATTTCAAATTTAAATCCCGCTTCATTTAATATTTTTTCAGCAAGTAAAATATCCTTTTTTGAAACATCCATTTTTATAAATCCTTTAGTTTGTATATTCGTCTAATACTTTAATGCAGTAAATATCAGGCTTATTAAAAATAGACTTTCTTAATTTTTTAATTCCTTCTATCTCTAACAAACATTGCTCACTGAAAAATATTTCTTTAATTAAATATAAATCAGGGATATAATAAACAGTTAAAGCCATATAATATAAGTTATATTTATATGTGTAAATATATAGATATTTTTCATTTTTATAAACTTTTATTTCATCATTGCTTCCAGCTTTTATATAATAATCATTATTATTATATTTTACAATAATATTGTTTTTATCATCTACATTTTTAATAAAATTTACTCTTTTAAACATGTTAATAATCCTTTATTTTAATAAAATATAATCACTTTGTAAATTGCATAAATAAAATTGCCCTTCTGTATATTTTGTAAAGCTATGAGAAATTAAAACAACATCATTTAATTTATTTACATAATCAATAAATATCTTTTTAGCTTCTTTTTCACTTTCTGCAATACATGACTTTTTATATATTGCTTTGCTTAATTTTGTTTGAAATTCGCAACTATAAAATTTTTGCTTTTCTTTTGGTAAATCTGAAAATAAAACCATGATTACTCCTTAAAATTTTATATTATTTTTTGTTAATAGCTTTCTATAATAAACACAATCTTTATTTAAATCGTTTATTCTTAATTTTAATCTTACTAACTCTTTGTCTTGAGTTTCAAGAGTGTTTAAATTATATCTTTGTTGATTTAAATATATATTTTTTAAATTTTCTATTGCTTCAATCATGTTTGTTTCTCTTTCTTAATTAATTTTTATTGTTTATTTCTTCTATAAGATTTAAAATAAAATAACCTTGTTCGATGCTGTAATTATCTGATTTTTTTAAATTTTCATCAAATAAAATACAATCCTCGTTTTTACGTTTATCATATACGGTTAAAATATCTTCTATGTATTCGACTTGATATTTTTTATTTTCGTAAATAATAGCCATCTTGTTTAGTCCTCTTCAGATTCTTTTAATATTAACATTATATAATTAAATTGTTCATAAAGAATATTTAAACATTCTTTGATAGCTTCTTTTATTTCTTCTTTTTTTATTTGCTCAATACAATCGTAATATATAGCATTAGTTAAAATATTTATTATTTTATCAATACATGGAATACTTGAATTTTTCAAAATATATTTAACTGTCTTTTTATCATTCTGAAAATCTTTTGTGTTGCCATAACTTCCCGATAAATATAAATCAAGTAATTGCATGAATTTATAATCATGTCCATTAAAACCATGATTTAAGTCTTTTAAATTCATTAAAAATATTATATCTTCTTTTATTGTCTTTGATAAACAGTTATTTTTATAATCTCTATTATAGCCGTAATTGTCAAGTGTTTGCAATTCTGTTAAATTCTTTTTTGTCATTGTTTTAAACTCCTATTGATTAATTTTAATATTTATTAGCTATGTTGTTTTTGCAATAGTTCAATATTCTTTCTTTATAACATGCGTCTATTTCTTCTATTTTTATACCCTTAACTAATTCTTTCTTTTGTGTTTGTTCTAGCCATATTTGCCATCTTTTTGATTTATTATTTTCTGTCGTATCAATATTAATAGTAATACATGGGTGAAATGACATTTCTATATCTTTTAAAGATTTAATATAGTTATATTCATCTTTACTTATAAAGCCCCATGTTGTATTATGCAATTTATTCATAACCATTTTTCAAACTCCATTTATTAACTAACTTTTATATAATCATGATAACATCTTATAATAAATTGTCAACCTTTTTATTAACTTATTTTAAAAGTATATTCTGATTTATTATTTAATAAGCCTTTTTGTTTTAACTCTTTTGTTTTCCATTTTAAACTTTGTATTTCTTCATTGCTTAACTGTTTTATATCTAATATTTCTAAAAATATATTAAAGCTTTTATATTCTTCTAACTCTTTAAAATCAACATATTTATTATATATATTTTCAGAATTTAAGTATTTATAAGTTATATAATACACACTATAAATATAATTAATCATCTTAAGTCAATCCTTATATCAAATTTATCATTAATAGCATAGTTTATTTTTTCGTTAAATTCTTTTATTTTCTTTTTTAACTCTTCAGATTCCTCAATTAATCCATCAATAATATCTATTTTATTTTGCTCCCTTGTTTTTATCGCTTGCTCTTTCCTGTAATTCATATTTTTATTTAAATCAGCGATAGCAACATCGGCAATTATAACGCCATTTTGTTCTACTCCATCCCCATAAGAAGAGGATATAGAGGCATGAACAATATTAATATCATAGCTTACATGCTCAATTATCCATGAATTATATTGTGTTTTAAATCTTAAATTTTTGTCAATATTTTTCAAGGCTGTGTCAAGTCTTTTATTGCTTTGTTTACCATCAAATTTTTTAATTACTTCTATTATTGCAGGGCAAAGCTTAAAAACTTCCTCTTTCCTCAGCAATTCCTTTTCTATTGAATTAATTTTATTAAGTTTTTCTTCTACTTGTATCTTGTCGTCTAATTCTTTCATTTTTGTTAAAATATCGGTTTTTTAGCTTCTTCAAAACTCATGCTTCTTAATTGGCTTGTTAATCCTTTTCTTTGTTCTTGTAAATTTGTCATTGTTTTATTTTCCTTTTCTTGTTTTAATTAACTACAATATTTTTATAAAATTATACCATTATTTAAATATATTTTAATTGTCAACTATTTTAATAAATATTTTTATCTTCTTTTATATTTTTTAATTCAATAAATAAATTTAAATTATTATCAATATATTCAAGTATATTAATATATTTGCAATCTGTTTTAATTATATCATTAGCTATTTTACATATTAAATTACCATATTCTTTTTCAAGATGTTTTTGAGCATTTTCTATTGTTTCATGCTCTTTATCGTCTAAAGTTTTATATTTTAATATTTCTATCATTATAAAATTATCCTTTCAATTTCTCTTAAATAATCATGAAAATTATATTTTTTATATACTGTTTTTTGTTCCTCTTCGTTTAATTTTAATTCTGTTAAACTGCTTTTTGCTGATTCGTTTATATAATAAATATCTTGAATTTGATAATACTCTGTGTCAAATTCACAATCAATATTTTTGCATATTATTTTAAAATACTCATTGTTTTTTGTTTCATAATCATAAGATACAGGAATTTTAAAAACAATTTCTTTTGATATTTCAATATTGTTTAAAAACTCTTCTTTGTCTTCTTCTGTTTTTAATTCGTCATCAAATAAACTTGTATTTAAATTGACTTTTAATAACTCTGTAATTTGCATTTTATTAACCCTTTCTTTTTACTCTGTTAATTTTTTTGTGTTCATTTAAAATTAAATCTGTTATTAAATCCGATTCACTTCTTTTATGTTTTTCCTCTTTTATTTCCTCCAGTTTTTCTATGACTTCAGAATCAAATTTCCAATTTTTTCTTTTTGTTCCCATGCTTGTTCCCTTTATATAATATTAATAACCATATATTCCTTTTATATAATGTCCCATAGGCTTAGTGTAATAGTTTAATAATGAACGGCTTATTTCTTCATTATTATAAATCTTATTACATAAATTATCTATATTATCAGAGTTTCTTATTTCTCTAAATTCTATATAGTTTGTGCCGTCATGGTGATAACCTTCAAATTTTATATTATAGTTATCGGTATATATTTTATATTCGTCACAGCTAAAAGAGGCTATAACATCATTTAAATTATTACCTATTATTTTATAGCCTGATTTTTTGCCGTTCCATAACCCCATTGAAGCGATACATATAATATTATTATCAAGAGTTTTATTTAAATTTTCTTTTTCATCATTATAAAATAAATTAATATCTTCGCATATACAATCTGATAAACTTTCTATTGTATCTTTTTCCTCACCTTCCATGCGATTTTCATTTTCTGCATTTACAAAATCTTGCAATTCTTCATCCGTATAAAAACCATAAGTTTTAAAAATTAGATGTTCTTTAACTTGGTATTTTCTTTTTGTTTTAATCATTTTATAAACTCCGTTTACTTCCAACAAAATTAAATATAAACGATTCAATTTCAAAAGTCAACCTTTTATTTTAAATGTAAATATTTTGTTACAATTCAGCTATATTCAATCTATATTTAAAATTTTAAAAAACTTATATGTATAAATAACTTTACAAAAACTTCTAAAAGCGTTATTTTCAATCTATGACTAGATTTAAGGCAATTTATAAAATATAATTGTTTTATTCCAGTAAAAAATATTTTATTTAAATTCCTATAACATATTTTATATGTATAAAGAAAATAAATAAAATAACACAAAAGTTTTATTTGTCAATATTAATTTTTGACATTAATTTTATATTTTAGAAATGCATTTCTAAAACTTTGTATTTTTGCATGCTTTTAGAAGTAGAATTTAAAAACCTTTATAGTTGCAAAAATATATTTCTTGAATATGAGCAAAAAATGAAAGTAGTTCGAGCCTTCAAAATGAAAAAGTGCTTGAGTGGATAATTGCACATGCACATGCAATTGCGACAGCATGAGCTGTGCTAAGTAAAATCAAAAGTGGTTCGAGTCGATAAAATGAAAAGGTGTTCGAGCTGAAAATTTTATCTTGTTCGTTTAGGCTTAGGTTTATTTTTAATATGTTCTCTTGTAGAAAGAATAGCTTTAACGTCATCTGCATAAATCTCAGATGCAAAATCGTTTCCGCAACAATTATTATTTAATTCCCAACACTCATCATAAATTCCACCATGTTGCCTACATAGTTGCAATATAGCCAATAATCTTTTTGTGGATTTCCTTTGAAGTTCTTCTATTGGAAATTTAGCCATTTTATTTTATACTCCAATATGTTCTTTTTTATAAATCTTTTAATTATCTTGAAACATAAATTTCAGCTTCTGGATATTCTTTGCATTTTTCTAAATATCTATCAACAAATTTTAACAAACCTTCATAATTACCCCATCCATTTATTAACCTCTTTATCCTTATATTGCTTCTTCCATTAACTTTTTTAATTCTAAAGGTATTGCTTCGTTGCTGAATAGTTTATAATAATATTCCCTTTTTGGAATAAATTCATTGATAGCAATTATATTATTTATTATATTGCAAATATCAATTTTCTTTATGTATTCTTTTAATTTGGAATTATTCTTTTTCATATTGCATGATTTGCATGAGATAAAATAATTATCCAATCTGTTTTCACCGCCTCTAAATTTTGCTTTTATATGGTCAACAGTTACGGTATGCATATTTACTTCTTCGCCACAATAAGCACAGGGAATCTTATGAGCTACAGCTATATTTTTTATTCTCTTTTGTGTTACATTGCACATATCAATCTCTTTTTCTGGCGAATATTGTTATTCTCACATTAATACCCTTAATTTTTTTTACAATATTTAAATCTTTATAAGTGTTTTCAAATCTGCAATAAGACATGTTTGACATTATTGCTTCTCCTTATTTATAATTTGTAACCGAAGGACACATAAGCTAAAATCTTCACATTTTTCCTTATTTAATAAACTTTCTTCTCTTTTTTTATCACCATTAACTTTGCAACTAAATCTTCTATCATTTTCACATATATCACATTGAGTTATCATTTTGTAAAACCTTTCTCAATTATACAATTTGCAGTTTCTTGTTCTACTTCCATGAACATCAAATTGCAATTTTTACATATAATCACATCCACATAATTGGGCAGATATATTCTGCTTTTTATAAAGCCCTTATTGCCACATAGACAAGTTCTTTCCATTATTTAATTACCTCTTTTAATTTTTCCTGTATTAAATTAAATCCTATTTCGTTTCTGTCTACATTTAATATCTTAGAGCATTTATCAATATGTTCTTCAATCATATTTCTGCTATTTTCATAATAAGAAATAAACTTGCCGAGTTCTAAAACAAAATACTGAAGGTCTTCTTTATCTATGTCTTCTATACTTATTGTTTGCCATTCATCCTGTCCACACCATTCTCTTCTTTCAATAGTAAATTTATTTATAGCATAACTTCCGTTTTCATTTAGTTCAACATCTTTATTTTTTATTACTCTATAACTATAATAACCTCTTATTCTTGATATTACATTATTGCTATGCCATTTTGTTGATTCAATTCTATTCATTTTTTTATTCTCCTTAACGATTTATTACCAAAATACAAGTTTCAACCAATGTTCCTGATTCTTTAAATGCTCCTTTATCTAATTTAATAATCTCTGCATTATTATCTTCAACAAATTGCTTAAATAATTTATCCTTTTTTGAAGAATTAAACTGCCATGATGGTGGGCAAATTGCAACCATATTTCCACCTTTATTTAAAAGACTATATGCTTTCATTATATGGTCAATATAGGCATTTTTTGAGAAAGGAGGATTCATTATAATACAATCGTATTTAATGTCCTCATTTGCCTTCAGAAAGTCCTCTCCTAGATAGTTGATATTGCTGCTTAAATTATCCTGTAAATATTTTACATTAACATTGAAAGCTTCATAGCAATCAATTTTAATATCATTATGATAATTTTTCAACGCTTTTATCAAAGCACCCTTTCCAGCAGAGGGTTCTAATATTCTTGACTTTAAAGTTTTTGATGGAGTTTCATGCCAATTATAACATGCTAAATCTGCAACCATATTTGCTACTTCTTCTGGGGTTTCAAAAAATTGGTATTCTTTTTTTAAATTAATCGAGTCTCCGTTGCATATATCTTCAAAATAATCAAGGCAACCTTCTTCAAAAACAAATCCTTGTACTTTCTTTGTCCATTTGCCTGATATTAATTCAATCTTTTTTGCAACATCTTGATATAATTTTCTTTCCATTTTAATATCTGGAAGCTTCAATACATTATCTTCAATTGTGCATTGTTTTAATATTTCTAATACTTGACTCATTTTTACAGTTCCTCTATTAATTCTTTAAACTCAGGCAATATAGCTTTTCTTTTTATCCATTCTTTAAAAGCTATTTCTAATACTTCTTTATGGTTTTGTTTTTCTTTCTCGCTCATATATTCCTCTTAAAAATTTAATATTGGTTGCTCTACATATCCCTTTATCGGATTAATCTTATGAACAATAACCCAATCATTTTCTGACAATCTAAACCCATGAACATCTTCAAGTCTTATGTTATTTGATTTAGCATATTCTCTCATTTGCCAATCTCCTAGCATTTTTGTTTCGTAATGTTTTTTAGAATAGATATTAAATCCATTGTTTTCTATTTCTTTCCAGCTCCAATTTATTGACATATATCGTTTCCTTTAGTTTGTTACATATTCATGATATCACAGATGATGTTTTTGTCAACCTTTTATTCAATACCTATTGTTTTAGATATTTATTTTACCTCACAATGTTCTATTGTTATTAAAATCACATATTGAAGTGCATCTTTGAATCCTTGCTCGTGGTAATAATCTTCCGTTGATTCTTGGTTTTCGCACATTGAATTGCTTTCCTTATAATCATTAATAATTTTTTCAGCCAATTCAGTATCAATAAAACATTTTCTAAATTTATTTAAAGCTTCTTCGGTTAACATATTATTTCTCCTTATTTAATACCAATTATTGCTTTAATTTGATACATTTTATTTAATGATTCAGGGAAACCATATTTTGCCTCTATATAAGAATATAAAAATGATAATACAATTTCCAAATTTATGATACTATTTGTGTCGTTTATTTCTTTCTTTTCATGGTTAATATAAAAATCATCAAACCATTTTCCAAAAGATTCTTCTGTTGGCTCTACTGTCTGTAAAGCCTCTAATCTTCTTTTATATAAATCCAATAAAGACACTTTCTTATTAATATCTTGGACAAGTGAAGCCTCTTTATATAACAAAAAACCTATTTTGAATGAGTCCTCATTAATGTCTTTTTGCAAATCTTCTTTATTGTATTTAATTGCATCAGTTAATCTTTCTGTTGTTTCTTCTAACTTTTGTGCATTGCTTTTTCTACCCATTGTTTTGTCCTTTTATTTCAAATAACAATCATTTAAATAAACAATATCTATTCTTCTGGCAAGCATTTTGCATTGTATTGTATGTATATCTTCTTTTGTTCCAGATATTGTTATTTTTGTTTCTTCGTTTGTATTGATATTATTTTCCAACATCATCATGCTTATTTCCTCATCAAAGCATGGATAATCTTGCTTGAATACTTCTAGTTCTGCTTTATTCTCAAACGCTATTTCTAAAGATGTTCTAATCATGACAATCCCCTAATTATTTAAACCTAATACATCTGAAGCGAAAGTACCAAAATCATAATATGTATCTGTTAGTTTGTTTGATTTGCAGAAAAACATAAATGATGTAAAGTCTTTGGCTAAGCTTTTACCAATGCAAAAGTTATCAAACCAATATCTGATGTTTTCTATTTCTTCGTTGTACGTCATAGATTCTCCTTACCTTTGCTTCCACTCTATTATCTTAATCTGTAATATATATTTTGTCAACCTTTATTTTTATTTGTTACAATAAATTAATCTTTTCAAGTATTTATTCAATAATACCCAATCATATCCTATCTTCTCAAAGTTATATGTTTTGCCAAATATTTTTAAAGAAGGTATTCCGTCATTATATATTAATTTCCTTCTTCCTGCAAATGGCACTGTGATATATCCACCCTGAATATAGTTACTGGATAAAACTAAATCTTTCCCTTTTATAATTTCAGATATGTGCATTTAAATTATTCCCCTATTTAATTTGTTTTATCTTTTAGTTATGTATAAAAGAACCACATTGTTGCTCTAGGATTAAATCTTGCTAATTCTTCTATCTCGTAATCAGTTAAACCAATATCTTTCATATCTTCTTTAGAAGCATAATCTTTTATATCAAAACTTCTGAGTATTTGTTGTTCTTCTTCAATTAATTTTCTTAAAAAAGTTATTTCTACTATACGACCATCTGAATGGATAACCTCAGATTGAATTCGTGCTTTATTATCTATCTTATATATTGTATTAATTATTGTTTTAAATTTTTTAATGTCCATTTATAACTTCTTTCTTTTTACTTGGATAAACATTATAAGCTGATGTTAGAACAGTAACTTTCTTGCCTGTTTGATTTGCTAAAGACTGAGCTTCTTTCAATGCAGAATCTAAGCCAGAACAGACAGGAGTTTCTTTGTGTTTAAAATTAAAATATGGTATTAGATTTAATAATTGTTCTAATTTACCTTTTTTGAGTTTTGCTTTTCTTTTTGAATCCAAATGTTTATAGTGATTATCTTTTGGGCTTCCTGATACAATACAGATTGAATACTTTCTTTTGTCTTCTTTAATCATTCTAATTCTCCTTATTTATTTTTTCCATATATTCATTAACTTTTCTTAATTTAATCTTGCTTTTTGCGATGTTTGCCAATGTTGACAATATCTTTATTTTTTTGCCTTCCAATTCTTCTATATTATTCTTTGCTTCCGTTGTTAGCCTAAACATCTTTCTTTCTGTTTTTATTTCTTTTTTAATCATTTATTTCTCCTTATATAAACAGTTCGCTCCATTCATAATCTAACTCTACAATGTTTTTTAAAGCTATATCATTATATCTTTTATTATAGTTTAAATTATTTAATCTCAAACAAAATAAAAAATAAAACAATTGAGATATTGCACTATGCTCTTTTATGCTGAATTTTACCATTAGAAACTTAACGGCATTATAGAATATATCTAAATTAAAACAATGCCTTACTCCTGTTCCTGAGATAACATATCCTGTTTTACTATTTAATTTGTTTGTAACTAATTTTCTCGCAAAATTATAGCCTTTCATATTTTCTCCTTTGTTAATTGCCTTCTAACTGTGAATTATTTGTTCTGTAAATAGCATCTTTTTTTATTTTATCCAAAAAAACGTATTGTTCAGCGGTCATATTGTCATGATAAAAAATAGTATTATTCTGTACTTTAACCCATATTTTTTCTAAATCGCATTCCTTTTGTTTTAAAATATGTTCCACTAAACTTCTATGACTGCCAGAACCAACACCAATAATAGAGCCATCTGGTAGCAACCAAAAATTATTATAGTTTTTGTAAATTTCCATATCATAAAAGAAATAAACCAACGCTCTTGTTTCTTTTGCTTTTATTTTGTTAAATAAAATATCAAATGCTTGGTTATATCTTCCCACTTTTTCTGTTAAGTGAGATAGTATAAAATGATACAAATATTTTCCATCTTTGCAGGAATTTTCGTCAATAGGAACACAGGCAAAAGTCCAATCATATTTTTCTAGATTTAATTGTTTTGCTTTGTCGGCAATAAGCCTTTCTGCTTGGTCTATAAAGCTAGCATGGTTGCCTTTTCTCCAATTAAATTCTGGCAAGCAAATCAGCTCTTCGTACTCAATTCCAGAATGGAGATATATTAATTTTAAACAATTTCTACTGTCTGTATCTTTGTTCATTTTCTTTCCTACGAATGTCTTAATTTTATTACTCAACGATATTGCTTTATCATGATTATCATCTTAAACCATAACAAAATAAATGTCAACCTATTTCATAAAATAAAATAATACTTAATAAAAATAGTGCATTTCTGCACTAATTAAAATATCTACATAAATAAGGGATTATAACGAACTTACACGCACATTGTTTATTGTTAAACTTACCATTGCTGGCAAAATATTTCTTAATCGTTTATGTAAAAAGAATAATTCTACATTTGATATATTGTCTAAATAAAGTTTTAAATAATGATTATTTATGACAATACCAATATTGTCATATCCAATTCTATATAGGATATCTCTTAAATTTTGCTCTGAGGATATACAATACATACCAGAGGTATAAGAATCATTCAAGATATTATTTAATCTATCAAGATTTATTTCTTCAAATTGAAAATCACGAAATCCTCGTTCTATTATTCTCGTATTTTTAAAATCAATATCTTTAATAATCATAAAAATTCTCTATCTTTAATTTAGTTTGAGCCTCTATCCAATGTTTAAATCTTGAAAAACACTGTTTTTTATAACAATATGTCATGAGTGGCTTTAAAGATGAAAATTCCTGCAAATTTATCAACCCTATCATTCTTTCTATTGATATAGGCTTGTTATAATCACACATAATTGTTTTGATAATCATTATGCAACCTTGTTTAATTTACTATCAACTTTATCTTTTATCCATTGTGGAATATCTGATTGATTGATATCTTTTACCAAATAAGAATTAGGGAAAATATATTTTAAGGCATATTTTGCTATTGCAATAGCCTCATTCCTGTCTTTATAAAATCCAAAATCTATATTTTTCTTATTTTTTATAAAACTTATTCTATATCCCCATTTAGTTTCAATAACTCCTCGAAACAAACCATTAAATTTAGTTATATTTTGATTATTTTCTACCATTGTACATATTCTCAAATTTTCACGTCTATTATCTAATGGGTTTCCGTTTATATGGTCAACAACCATGCCTTTTGGACAATTCATTATAAATCTATGTAGGGATATAGAATCTTTCTTGGTAATCATTACATAATTATTTTTTTTAACATACCATCTGTTTCTAATTACCCTTCCTAAGTCTTCTAAAGAAATTAGAAATTCTTTTGTTTCTGCGTTGTCTTTATGTACATAAATAATTACATAATTATTACATATTTTATAATTATTGTTTGTATTTAGTTTGTATTTTCTTAAATTATGCAATTTTCTTCTGTTGTCCACACATGAAACTTTACATCCAATAAGTTTCGCAAGTTCTTTATCGGGCAAGCTTGCATTGTTTTTTAATATTTCTGTGTGTTCATTCGTCCAGATAAAAAAATTACTTTTGCGCAATTTTAATTTTTTGGCTTTTGCCGAAATAGATTTTTTAGACCTGTTTGGCAGCAACATTAAGAGATTATCAATGTCCAGTTTTGAATAATTATCTTTTAGCAATTTTTCTTCTTTTTCTGTCCACAATTCTGCCATTAGTCAATCTGCTTCCTAATATATCCACTAATATCGACACTGTTTTGTTGTCTCACTTCATAGAAACCTCTGCATAGCACTCTCTGACCATGTTCTTGGTGGGCTAAGAACGTACCCTCGCCTAGTTCTATATACATATTTCCAACTGTTGTGCTTTTCATCCAATCAGAAACAGGCAATCCCATTTTTGAATAAGCTTCGTGTTGGTTTATGCCTTTTGATTCATAAATTTTAAATGCGCTATTGGCACTTACTAACCTGTGAGTATTCCCATTTAAAGTGGACTGGGTGAGAATATCTGTATTGGATATTTTTAATTCTAAATCAAATTTTTTAGGGTCAACGAAATGCCTTGAAGAATTTCTTAAAATCAAACAATCTCCCTGTCTTGCAATTGGAGTCTTTTCATTAATGGTAATATCTGACCAGTCTTCTTTATTTCTTCCTAATAAGTCGCATATGTCTTGAACTGTCCAGTCTTCTGTAACTGGGGCTATTTTTTGAATGTTTTCTGTTGATAGCTCAATGGCTTCTCTTGTTAAAATTTTTGTTTCCATTTTGTTCTCTCTTTCTTTTGTTTGTAAATTCTAATTAAATACTAAATATTTTGTTCTTATCAATTCTTTTATTGTTCTTTCAAACCTACCATTAATTAAACTTTGAGTCGCACAAAATCCTCTGTTTTTATACCATCCAAAATCCACATTATTGACTTTGATTATTTTAACTTCTTTTATTATCATAATCTAATATCTGTCCTTTGTCAATCTGTTGAACATTTGCTTAATAATCATAACTTCTACCAAAAATATTATAGCTATCATATAGCCTCGTACATCTTTCTCCAATTTGCAAGCCTATATTTTTCATTGGAACAGAAATACGATAATGCTCATTGTCAAATATCTTTATTAATGTTTCTTCCAAAGTCACTTCCGTGAACATATTTATCTCAAATGTTCCAGTGTCTATGATTCTGAAAGTCTTAATTATCATAGTATCTCCACCTTAATCGATATAAGGAAGAGGCATAATCCTTATAATCTAAAGGGTCTGTTATAAGAAACTCTGGGTAAATATATTTTTCATGATACTTATATCCCATAGTTAAGAAATAATTTTCTTTTAATTTACTCTTTGTGGCTTTTATTATTATCATTGCAATCTATACTCATAACATGCCCACATACAACATTTTTTATCATTAAACGTAAATGATTTATTCTTAACAAAGCCTCTACATATATGCCAAACTAATCCATTGCATGGAACATATAATATTTCAAAATCCTTTATTGCTTTAATTATCATTTATTATTTCTCCTTATGCAGTTTGCTAAAAATCGCAATGATTCCAGAACCTATTAGTATAACGCTCTTTAGTATATTCGTTATATTCAGGATACATAAATAAATACACAGTATCTGTCAACAAATAATCTCCATCATCAAATATAGGAATACGGATTGCGTTCTTAATTATCATATAAATATTCCTCCAAGCTATTATTCCATGAGCCATAATTGGGTTCTCTACTACTTGTATAATAATTCTTAATCATAACCTCTTTGCATGACTTTGAATATTTTACCAAAAACTCTGGGTATAAATGCTTATTATATACAGCTTGATATGATTTAAATACTTCTTTATTTATATCTAAATAATACAAATTATTATTGTCATTTTTATTATAAAATTTATAACATGGTATTCTATAAAAATATTTTCTGAGTCTCCCAGATTGACTTGCAAAGTTTTTACTGTAAGCATCTTTTATTATCATACTGCAACCCATTCTATCAAATAACCATTTTCATTCTTGCTTCTTTTGGCTCGTTTAACATCTCCGCTAATAAATGGATAACAGACAATTCCTTTATCAAATGTTCTGTTCCAGATAAAAATTTCTACTTCATAATATTTTTTGTTAATTCTGATTTCTCTAATTATCATAATAAAATCATCCTATTAATTTCCAGTTAAAGTCAGTTGTATTCATTTGAGGTTTTCCATATGCTATTAAGCCAGTATTGTGATGATAATAACAATCCTCTATATAATTCAAAAGGGTTCTGCTATTGTAAAATGGCTTGTCTATTCCTGTTATTATCCTAAATTGTTTAATAATCACAATATATCACTCAATTTTAATCCGTATAAATAATAGTATTTTTCGATATATTCATCTAAGTCGTTGTATTGGGCTGGATAATATATCTTAAACCAATAATCTTTAAACATAGAGCATAATTGACCATGTTTATTTGTTGCAGATTTTATTAATTTTATTGTTTTGATAATCATTATATCTCTTTTCTGAAGCTATAAAATGCGTTTGTATTATACCCAATCAAAGCTCTCTTACAAATAATAAACTCTGGATATATTTTTATTCTATCTTGGCTATTTGTATGCAATATAAAAACTTCATGGTAATGCTTATAGGCATCCAATATAATCATAGTAATTCCTTTATCATATCATCAAATATGAAATCCTCCTTTGATAAATATTCATAAAAGCATGCATCAAATTCTTTTAAAAATATTCTATTTGATATATAGTTTCTCTGAAAATATTTTCTTAAAAATGATTTATCTATTATTATCATTATTTATCCATCTCTTCTAAAATTAAACTTGGACTCAATTAGATATTTTATTTTAAAGATATCTTTAATGTTTAAGCTTTTTATTGCTTTGTTTAACTCTAAATACAACTTCTTCCTTATATCACATTCTGGAATTAATGTTAGTTGCTTACAGTGGCTCTTATATTCAATTCCACCTATCTCTGGGCAAAATTTGTTCCCAAAATAGTCTGTTTCAAATCTTAAGAATGCATCATCTGGCAAGTCTTTTATTAATTCTCTAAATTCTTTTAAATACATTGCTTTCCTTCCATTTGCTATTTTTAAAAAAATAAGCCATATCGAATTTATGATAATCTTCTGCCATCTTTACAATATCATCCTTGTCGGAAATATCACTAAATAATGCAGAAATTAATAAATAGTTAAATTTATAAGATATAACTCTTCTTAATATCATATCTGAAAAGCAATTCCTTCTTCTGCAAAATCAATACCAGCATTCATGCAACACAGATGCTCTTTGACTGTATTAAATGTTGAAGGTTGAATATAATGTCTATTAGATGTCGGACACCAGTATTCTATAAAAGATATGCCCCTTATTGCATTATCTCTTCTGCTGAATCCGTTTCTGTTATCAAACAATGAATCATCTTTTAATCTATATAAATTATATAAAGAACCTTTAACTTCGCAAGAATCTATTTTGTTGAATAAATCAGGACTCATAATTTTTGCTAAATCAACTCTTTCCATAAACCATGCAATCAAATCTGCATTTGTTATTGATAGAATATCTTGAATTGTGATATTCTTTAAATCAACAAGTTTTTCTTCTATTGGCGTGAATGGAGATGATGTTTCAAACACTGCTTGCTCAACATAATTAAAACTTGATTCGTCTTTGGCATGTGTTTTAATTTCACCTTTTGGCACTTCTGTTAATACAAAGAATTGGTATTTGTCTTCAACGATATCATAGCAACACATGAAGTCCAAGCCAATATCTCTCAGGTCATGTGTGATGATTCTTTTGTTGACGTTAATCTCTGAATTGAAATAGTTCAATGATTGTTCTTTAACAAAACTCTTGATTTCTTTTAAGTCTTTTGCTGTCATTGTTTTCTCCTTTTTCTATTTACTGTATACTTTTACTGGTAACCCTTTATTATATATAAATCTGTATAATTCTGCAACGTATGTTTTTGCCCATTTTGATTTTTCTAAATTGTATGTATTCAGTTTGGCAATTATTAAATCTTCTGGTATATATCTCATCAAGAAAGAGCCTAAATTATACATTCTGAATCTTCTACTTTCTATATTGTTAGAAATATAGGCAATATCATGAGATGGAGCGAAAGCATATATTTTATTTTTCATGATTATCATTATATCATACCATTATATTTATCTGCAATATGTTCATTAAAATATTCACGTCCATGCCTTAGAGAGGCTTTCATATATCCAGCCACCCATATCTTAAGCCTTCTGGATAAAGGACAAACTCATTATTTGCATAATTATAAACAATGGCATTTCTTATATATTTGTCTCTCAATATTATCATACATTTATTCCTATGTCTTTTTTAAAATATTTACATTTTCATAAGGGACTTTTAGTTTATCTTCAAATTGTTTTCTTAATTTAGCATGAAGATTATAAGAATTATAATATTCTATCGCCCCTAATAAACAGTATTCTGGAAGAACATATTCTAAAACACATGAGTTTATGAATTGCACTTTAAGGTTTTTGTTAGGAGATTTATCTAAGAAATTTACTATTATCATTCTTCCCTTTCTAAAAATTTTTTATTTGGTAACAATATACTTGCGCATTTTTGAGGTATTCCTAATTATAAACTTTGATAATACTTCTTTGCCTCTTTTAAAAGAGAAAGTAGTTCTATATATTTTTTTTTATCCTCTATTGCTTTCTCTATTCTGGGGACAAGTACTGGACAATCTTTTTTAAAATAATCCCTTCTTTGTTCCAATTCTCTTAATGTTTGAGCATGTATATATGTATATTTCATTTGATATTTTCTCCTATTTTATTTCTATTGCCTCTTTATTTTTATGTTTTGTGTGCCAATAATAATCATAGCATGGAATATCATTTGGAAATATGTCTTTATAAAATTCATAATTCTTAAATAATAAAGCTTGCCTATGACTTCTATGAAATTCTTCTAAGCCAATGAATTCTGGCAATGAAAAATTATCATTAATATTGACATCATATAATTTCATTGTGTTTTTATATCCTCGTCTTATCCATTCTAAAATCATACAATTGCAATAATATTTTAATGCTTCTATATTATCTTTCCACATCAATGTTGCAGGGTGATTCTTCCAGCCTTTTGATTTATTTTCTAATGTATTTATAATCTGAAAAGCCTCCACTCTTTGCTTTCCGAGCCTTCTATAGTCTAAAGCTTTTGCTGATTCATTAAAGTCAGGAAACGGTAAAAATGTTTGCATATATTTCTCCTATATATAATGTATAAACTTTGCCTTATTTATTAATTAATCTCATAATATATCCACTTGGGGGATTTGTCAACCTAAATTTATATTATTATATAATTATGTTACAAAATAAATAAAAGAAAGGATATTTGAATATCATTATAATCTATATCTATAAAAAGTAAAGCATTAATTACAAAGGAGAAATCATGAACAAGCTAACACTATTAAGACAAGTCATTGAAAGAGAAGACATTTTGGATGAAAGATTCATTGAGAAATCTTATTTTAAAAATGAAGAAGATTATTTGTCAATTCTAACAAACACAATTAAAACATTAAAAAAACATGGAATCAATTCACTCATCGGAAACAAAGATTTAAAGATACTTTATTCGCAAAGAAAAAATGTTTTATTTATATCTCAGCATGCCATCATGGATATTGAAGAAATAATCTCCGTAACAGACGATATGAAGAAAGCAGGAATAAAAGGAGAAACGATAACACAAAAATATTCTTTGGAAGATGAGTTCATACTGCACACAATTAGAAATCCTAAAAATGAACTTCTATCAGACTTATCAATTAAGAAATTACCAAAACCAAAAATTGACAACAGACAAGTTATAAACACAGTTAAAGATATCAAGAAAGCAAGCTGATACAAATATATCTAAAACATATTTAAGATGTTTTTATCACAGTAACTATGCAGAGAATTAATTTAAAGAAAGGCAAATTATGAATACTAAATTAGATAAAGAAATAAATGAATACCAAACAATAATAGAAGATGCTCAAAAAATTATAGAAAAGTTAAAAGCAAAAAGTGAAGTTATAAAAAATATAGAAAATGAAAAAATAAAGACAGAACATAAGAAGCCAAAACTCTCAGACTTTAAAAGATTATATTTCAAAGGTGATAAAATATTAGAAGAGAATCATGACAACATAGAACTAACAGTTAATGATGAAGACTTCACTAAAACAACGCAAAAAAGATTCTCTGAATATTCTAAAACTTATGACATACCTTTGGATATTCATGGAATAAAAGTTGATGATAAAGTTCAATGGTGCAAAGAGATAACATATAAGGGCATAAATAAAGAGTTTAAAAATAATAGATTATTATTAGCTAAATAAAATGTAAAGAAACATTGCAAAATAAAAGAGCCTATTGACTAGGCTCTTTTTGTCGTTTATAATAAAGATTGAGTAAGTAATATTTAGGAGGTTGTATGCGTTGTATTGATTGTTTTAAATACGAAAAAGAAATTGTTTCTATCAAGATGGATTTGGAAACACTAATAGAAGAGTTATTAGATATTGATACAAATAATATCAAAGCAAATTCCATATTAAGTAAATATTTTGATTTATCAATGAATAGAAAAAAAGATATTGATAAATTTTATATTGATAAGTTACCAGTTAGGAAAGTAGTGAGTATAAGATAGGAGCATCATGGGATATTTAGCTTTAACAAAACCAAAAATAAATAAAATGTTCAAACTTATTTTATTGTTGGATTCAGACAAATTGGTTGCCAATAGGTTGAATATTGGGCTTCTTTGCTTTAGAAGATATATTTCTGAAGGGAAAGAGATAGAAACAAAGTTTGAAAAGCTGCTTGAGCTTCATGGTTTTTATTCTTACGATATATCTGATAAGTTAGATGATTTTGAAAACTTAAAATTTGAATATGAAAGACAGTTCATGGAAGAAAATGACTTGGAAAAATTGGATTATTATTCAAGAAGACAGTTCAAGCATTACTTAAAATATCAAGAGGCTGTATATTTAGAAGAAATTGTTTCTGATATTGAATGGAACATATTGAAAAATATAACTTTTTCTAAAAATAACGATGTCCTGAATAGCAATATAAAAATATATATTCATTTTTACAGAACCTATATGAGAGCCAAATGCGCATTAGAAGAAGATTATTTAGCTAAACTTAAAGAAGTTATAACAGATGCCAAGAATATCAGAAGCTTAGAGAAGAGGCTTGCCAAATTAGACAAAGAGGAATTTCAAGACGAAGTTCCAGATAAAACCGTTAATAATAATTACAACTTTACAATTCTGGATGGCTTATTGCAATATGAAAAAAATAAAACTTTGCCAAATCCAAATGTTCCAAGATTGACAGATGAATCAAATATCATTGATGTAGAATACGAAGTTGATAAAAACAAAGACGAGGAGTATGATTTATAATGGACAGAATGGAAGAAGGTTGTGAATTTTTTGTTAAAGATACAAAAGGTTGCATGCTTGCAAATAATGTTAGCAAAGGTTGGAAAACAATAACCAATTTTAAATGCGAATATAATGATTGTTATTATAAACAATTTAAAGAGAAAAGCAAAAGGCTTAATGATTTATACAATAACAGTTTAAAATTTAAGACCAATATATTTGATGCTTTAGAATTAGACGTTGATGGAAAACCCATTAGTGAAATAAAGACATTAAAAGATAGGGTTAGTGATTCTGAAAAAATATTGCATGATATAATAAGTAGAAAGAAGGGTTGTGATTGCGAATTACAATCTTGGGGATGTTCTGGTTTGGAACTATGTACTGTTATTAGCCTAGTGGAAGATTATCTGAGAGGAATAAAATGAGTTTAACATTAAAACAAATTAGAGAAGTATTAAAGAGCTGTGCAGATGACGATGATTATATTTTCGTAAAAGTAGAAGACTTAATGGAAGAATTAGAAAAAGCAGAACAATATCCTTAAATAATAAACAATAAGCAAACTAAAAGCCCTCTTTCGAGGGCTTGTTTATGTCTAATTAGTTTACAATAATGTCAAACAACCTTTTCTGTTTCATAAACATTTTTAATATTTGTATTAAAGTATTTACCAATGCTTTCTGCTGCAATCAATTCATTAAAGACAACTTCTGGAACTTTATAGTAATTGTAAAGATTGCCTCTTGTAAATTCCACAACCAATGTTTGTGTTTTTGCCGAATATTCAACTGAAGCTATCATGCTTGAGTCAACTATTTGCTTCTTAATAACCCATACTTTGTTTTCTAAATTGTTTTCCATTTACATCTCCTTAATATATTCTTTTATAACATTAAACAAAAATGAATATTGCTGATATGTGAATTCTTGTCTTTCAAATAAATCATTTCTTATTTTTTCATTGTTGAATGTTAATTTTATTATCTTATTATATCTCATGTCATTTATAAATGCAATGATATATTTTGTTGATTTATTTAAATATAACATTTTTAATATTTCAAAAACTTCTAATTGAGATATGTCATATTCTCTGCCAGTCTTATTTTCAGGTCTATATTCGTCCAAATATATTTCCAATATCATTCTAGCGTCTTCAATGGTCATATATCTTAGACATTTTAAGTTTGGAATTAATTTATGTCTTAACATACAGGGAGGAGATTTAACATGTTTTTCTCCCTGTTCATACAATGAATCCGCAACGGAGAATGAATCATCAATAACATCTTTAACACATAACATATATACTTCCCTTTCTTATCTTTCTACTATTTAATTATATACCATTGGGCAATATAAATAAACATATATTTAGAGGATGTTATATATTTGTTACAATATTAAAAGGCTGTACATTTGTCATGCTCTTTGTTAATTCTATGGTAAAACAAAGCTTTCTCTCTTTTTTATATTTCTTCTTCAGTTTCCTTGGAAGTTTTGTTCTCTTTACCTTGTATCTGATTATATTATTTTTAGCACACATATTATCAAGATAAAGAGATATATTATTTTTATATAATTTTTGCTTGTCTATAATAGGTGTGACTAAATAATGTTTTAAATACTCACATAATTCATTCTTTATATTTTCCATGAATATTTACCTTTATGATTTATCATATTGATTAGAGTTCTGCTTCCATTTGGATATATAATTCCCATGCAGTGAATCCATGCACTTGGACCTTTAACATATGTTAATTTTAGTTTAGACAATGTTCCTGTCTGATAAACTCCTCTATGGATGCATGGAGAATGAGAGTGACATATAAATGATTTTTCATAGCATCTTTCTATATTTTTAGCAGAACCCTTACTTCCATTTGGACCAAGATGTCCATGATTATTCATCTGAATACCACTTATTTTATAATCTTCATCATAATCTAGCCATTTTACTTCTATATCTTTAGATATTCCGATTTGTTCTTCCATCATAAATTTTAAAGGATTTTTGCCATCTATCAAAGCTTTGCATAAATCTAAAGAATATCTTAAATTACATGGGTCATTTATGAATCTTCCCTCTTCCAAATATCTATCAAGAAAAGCATCATGGTTTGACCGAACAATAAATATTTTGCCATCAATCCAACTCCCAACATCTTCAAGATATGCTTTTATTATGTTGCCTTCTTTTTCTATTGAGCTTATCCCCTGCAAGTTATTTATGGCTCTTATTGCTGGTTTATTTTGTATATGGTGACTTATGCATTCCCCATCAAATATATCGTGTAAAAATATGTCTTTTATATTATTAAAATAAACAATTTTTTTTACTTCTTTGTGAATATTATCATCTTTTACTGATATGTGAGAATCACCAAAGACAGCCGTTGAGCCAAATATATCCTGTATGCTTCCATCTGAGAAATATTCTGTATTTAAATCGGCTATACTATTATTGTCGCTTATTTGTATTTGCCTGAAATGAAATATTTCATCACTCTCTATTTCTACAACTATAGCTCCTATTATATGGTCATTTTCTGCTATTTTAGATAATCTCTTACTCATATAATAGTCATTAGAATTATAATCATTCTCCGTTATTGCACCTGTACTCATTATAGCTAAAGGTAGCTTATAATTAGAAGTGGGAATGAACTCTAAGAATTGCTTTGTTGAGGCTAAAATCATGCTTCCATTTTTTTGAGCTAAACGAGATAAGCCAGTTAAAGGCAATATTTGTTTGGCTGATACTTTTATGTCGGACAGAAATATATTATTATTAAGATAAGTATCATCATGAATAACACAAAAATCTTTTAATTTAGGAGGAAGTTGCCATTGGTATTCGCTAATTCTGCTTGCTATATCTTCACATGGCAATATTAAAACTAAGGCATCGTTATTTTCTGAATAATTCTTTAAAGCTTTATAAAAACCTTCATGTATTTTCTTTCCAGAAACTGCGGTTGTTATTACGAATCTTTTATATCTCTTTATTTTTTCATTTACTTTGTCATCGTATTCTTTTGTTAGCATACTTTCGTTTAATATATTTTCATTCAATTCTGGATAATCTAATAATGTTTGATTATATAGTTCCATCATATTAGAATATTCTTCTTTAAAATTTAATTTTGTTTTAAAGAAACTTTCATAGTCTTTTTTTGTTGGAACAAAATTATTTAATTCTATATATTTTTTTAAATTATCTTTAATTACTTTAAATGTCAAATCTTCGCTTTTTATATTTAGCTTAAGTTGAGGCTGAGTAATCGGCACTGGAAAAAATAAATTTCTTGCAACTGCAAAGCCACCAAGTTCTGTTAAGTTGTCTTTATGGATACGAGGACTAAAATTATTATCAATAACACAACGTATATATTCATCTCTTTTTATTTCATTAACGGGAATGTTTAATAAAACAGAAACTTCTTTCATTGAAGATTTAAATAATTCAATTAAATCTTTATTGGGAATATTCTTAACCATGATTCTCTCTTTCTATTTTACTAAAGCTTCTAACAAATGAATATTATATCCTATTGTAAATCCTATTAAGCAGAAAAATATTGCTACTGCAAACATAAATTCTATGATGTATTTATTTTTATTCATAGCTATTCACATATTTCGTATAATGCCAAGTATCAATGCCATATTTTTTAAACATATCACAATTTTTTTTAGAATCGTCTATTGCTAATATTGGATTGTAATCAGGCAATATCATTTTAGTTAATATTTCTTCTTTTACAATATCTGAATGGTTATAATCATTATATTTTCTCATTAATAATTTATGAGGAGATTGTATTGGAGCAAAGCCGTTGAATGCCAAATCTAATTGATTTAAAGTTATATTCAAAGTATTATGTCCAACTAAAGACAGTTCTCTGCTCGTGACAAAGAATATGGGATATTTTTGAGATAGATATTTGATATAGTCAATCATAAAATAATTAGGCTTGCATAGATGATACATTGTATTGAATCTATCCCATCCTTTTCTGTCTGTTTTAATCAAGGGAACTTCTTTTTCTAGTTCTCTTGAATCAAAAATGCAATTGTCAATATCTGCTATTATTATCTTTACTTTGTCCATTTACGAATATTTATCCTGCTTTATCAATTCTAAATCAACTTCGATTGAATTACCAGAAATCTCATTGCCTACACAAACCCAATTACTTCGCTGTCTTCTAGCAAAAACTTCCAACATATTTCCTTCTGTTCCATAAAGTTGCTCTATTCTATTTTGTGCTTCTTCTGGTTTTTTAGAATGTATCCCTCTTGGCTCAATCATTATTTGCTTTATGTCTTTTCTTATTCTTTTTAGACCTTTTCCTCTTTTACCAATCAATAATAATTCAGCATTTCCATTAAAATAATGACCAAGCCCAGAATATATTCCACCTTTTAGCGTTATATCTTTACCTTCTTTTGTCACTTCTCCCTTTGGGTTAATTTTTACCCATACCAAACCACAAGTTATATATTTAAATCCATTTCTTTCTATAAATTCAATACCTTCTTTGAGCTTTGGCATTGTTGACCACGAGAATAATAATGAATCATTTTCTGCAACATCTGACAAGTTTAAATTATATAGGTCTTCATTTACCATGCTTTTATATGTTAGTCCACCCATAGCTGGGTCATTATTTTTTTTATCGTTATAATCCCAAGGACAATCCGCAACTATTTTTGAAAATTTCATACGCTCTCACTTAATCATAAATTAAAACTTAAAATAAAAATATTTGGGGAAATAGATATATTAAAAATTATTTACCCAAATATAAACAAAATCACGCTTATCCCACAATATCTAACAGCCTACCTGTTTTGTTATTTCTTCTATCTGGCAACAGAGAAGTTTCAACTGGTCTGAATTCTAAACTGCTTTTATGTATTTTAGAATCATAATTTGGATTATAAATTTCTGTTGGTATTTTATTGATTTCCACTCTCTTCATCTTTTAACAAATCTCTTAATTTTTGACTGAATAATTTTGCCTTTGGAATTGATGTTAAAACAAATCTTGTTTTTTCTTCTAAGGAGTTAATCTTTGTTTCAAATTGAGAAATGATTTCATGCATTTTTTCTTTTAACAAAATTGTTTCTTCGCTGAATTCACTCACTTCTAAGTAAGCTTTGTCGATTGATTTATCAATAACATCTGCTAATAAATTTGTTACTTTGTTGATTAAATCAACTGTTTTTGATAACTTTGGAATAAACATATTCACCTCTTTATTCTTAAAACTAAAACCAAACATTTATTTCTCTCCCTTGCAGCGTTCTATAAAATCTCCAATCCACTCTGGGGTATCTATTGTCCTGCTTTTTTGATGATAATATCTATAACATCTTTGGCATTGCACATATCTCATCTCTGGCTTTGCAAAATACATAACTTTGCAATTTGGACATATTATTTGTTTTAAACTATTTATTAATGCACTCATGTTATATCCATCTTTATATCTCTTACACTTATAAATTATGTATCATCTTATATATTTTGTCAAGACACCTTTGATTTCCATTTTGATTTAGAAGATGTTATATGGAATCCATTACAGGACCTGCAATAATAAACAGACAACTTAACTTTCTTGTTCTTTGCTGCCTTCATAGCTTTATCTGCTGTGTCAAATCTTTTCTTTCTTAAACATCCATTTAAGAAACTCTTAACAAATTTATCATTGCTCATCTTAGCACCTAATTCGACATATACTCTTTTCTTGCTTTTCTGATAAAGTTTAAAGCATCAATTTTACTAACTCTGTGTTTTTTCCACTTACCATAAGTTGTGCAATCTTCAACAATAGTAAAGCCTTTATCATATCCTAAGCCATAATCATTTGAATATACTAACTTGTTATTGTTTGAATTTATATATCCATAATAATGAGGATTGCTTCTTTTATTATAGTTTATATTCTCATAAAAGTTTTTCATTTAAAAGATAGCTTTACATGCTAGAAAAATAATAACAGCAGACAATAAGAGAAATGTTAACTGCGACACTACGATGGCTATTATTTGCTCAACTTTATTCATCATATTTCCTTTCATGAAGTTATCATAAATACCTATTTAATTCATCTCTTATAATTACATTATCGTCTATAAGCTTATCTTTGTCAATATGTGTTATTTTTGAATATTCTTCTTTAAATAAATTTTCTGATTGCAAATATATGTTATATAATAGTCTCCAGTGACTACCAATATTTTTATTAAATTCTTTATTATTATTATAAGCAGTTCCACCCTGAATTATCTTGTTTTTAAATCTATCATAACTTAATATTGGATAGTGTCTAATTATCATCTCTTTAGATATTAAAGGATAACAATCTAAAGACAGGTCAACACCATGATTCCCCTGCCAATTTGAAACGAAATTAGATAAAGAATATATGGCTTTATATTTATTTGCTTCGCAAGAATTTACAGCATTGAATAAGTTATATATCTTGCTTAATAATTCAGATGAATATTCTTTGCCTGTTGTTCTGTACTTAAATTCAGTAAAGTGTTTATTTACCTCTGGGAAATAATTATGGAAAGGTATTTTTATTATATCCGAAACCAAAAATCCTGATTCTAATTGTTCTCTGTCAATATCCCAGAACTCATCAGCATCGCAACAAAAACAATGAGTGCAATTATATTTATGTTTAGCCAACAAGGACATTCTGTTATTCCAAACATATTGATTATAGTTATTGTCTTTTTCTATAATCAACTCATCAATAACCTGTTTTTGATATAGACTTTCCAATATCTCCCTTGTTTTATCATCAGAGTTATTATCGGTTACAATAATAACATCTGCAATATTTTTATGATAAGAGATATTGTATTTTATTATATCTTCTTCGTTTTTTACCAACAAGCATTGTGCTAATTTCATAATTTACCTATTCAAGTATTTCTACGTCTAATTGTTTTACAGGGCACACTTCTCCATCTCCTAATGCCTCATAAAGAGTTTTGTTAATAAACTTCTTGCCAGTCACTTGCTCCAAACTCCATCTTAAGAACTCTTCTTGTGTGTCGAATTGATAAATATTTTCATCTAAAAATATTTCTATAAACTTCTTTATGTCTTTCATACATCCTTGTCCACTACGAATGTTACCCCTATTATGTGAAAGTTCTTTAAAAATATAAGAGAGGTTTTGTTCTTTGGTTAAAATATTTATTTCGCCATCGATATATGATGCATATATCTTATACTTGTCAATATCGTTAATACTAACTTCGTCAGGATGCCAAACTAATTCTTCTTCAGTTTTTATTTCTTCAACTTTAGGAAACTCTCTACAACCCATTATGAATCTTGCTAAGTCTTGTTGGTTGTCTAGGATGTAGATAGGTGTTGCCACACAAGTTAACACATTTAAAAAGCCTTCAAATTCACTTACTAATTTACTTGAATTTAGCTCTCTTATTTCAAAACTATGATTAAAGTTTCTAGTTATTTGTCTTAATGTTTCAGGTTTACCAAGTGTTTCATAGACATAAATCTTAGAGCTATCAAACTCAGGAAACTTCTTAACTGTCTGTGTTTTTGGTTTATTTACTACTATTTTAATTGCCATTATTTATCATCTCCATCTTTAACATCTAAAAACATTGATTCCCATGAACCCTTACCAACTTCTCCAAAGTTGTCCCCATAAATAATACTGCTTTCTTCTTTTTCTAATTCTTTATAAATATCATAAGCTGTTCTTGCTGACATATTAATATTCCTTTATGTTTAAGTTATATCTTCCATTTAACATTTTGCTGACTAAGTGTCTATGGCAGAAATCATTTTTATTCTCATAACATAATAGAAATATATTTTCTTCATTTATTGATTCAAAAAATTTACTTATTCCACCAGAAGCTTCTATTTTATATAATTTATAAAACAATGATTCATTGAATGATTTGACATACTCTTCTTCGTCAATTAATCTATTTTTATATAAAGATAAAAGTTCTTTACTTGGCATAAATTCATATATTGCTTCATCGATATATTCTCTAAATTTAGCATAATATCTTGCAATTGTGCAAAAATAAGGATTATTAATTTCTTTTTTTATTCTCTTTATGTTTCCAAAATATGATGTATAAATATTCATTTCATGCGTATTCCTTTATTACTTCATATATTATGAATTATTTTATTATTTTTGTCAAGCAATTATATCATTTACATTAATTATATTATATTTTTGTGATATGTTATATGTTAAAAGCTTTTCATTCAATATAGATAAGCATTTCATCTTAAAGAATTCATATGTTTCTTTTGTTACTTTAAATTTAGAATGCCATTTATTTTCAATCCAATTACCAATATTTCTTTGCAAATCAATACTTATTTTATTCATAAAGGGGTTATTTATATTATCTGAAATATAATTGCTCGTATCTTCTTTTTTTATAGAAACAAATGATATTTCATTAACAATGCTCTTTGGCATATAAAAAATATTTGTTCTCATCCATGAATGAATATCTTTATAGTCGTTATTATATTCTATCGTAAATAATTTGCAATTATTTTCTTTTCTATTATATAAATTGTCTACTTTCCCAACAACTACATTGTCTTCAATGCATTTATCAATACATGTTTTATCAAATAATTTCTTGTTAAGAAAATAATCATTTGTAATAAAACTATCATTAATAAGCAGAACTGAATCATATGAATATTCATATCTTATTATATAGTTTCTAGCCTTTTGCCATCCGCTAAATTCCCATTCATGATTATTACCTTTTATTTTTATTGTCTTAAATTTAGAAAAAATTTCATCAGCACAAATCCAATCATCTGGATAATAACATTCTTCACATTTATTATCTATTTTTACAATTTCAATATTATAAAAGGGTTTTAATTTATTTAGATATATTTGTAATATATCCCATGAATAAGGATATTTATTATTATCATATTCAACATATAAAACACATATATTTTTCATATTATCCTATGTCCTCTGTTATTCTTGTATATAAAGATAATTCATTTAGCAACATCAAACTTTTCATCCTGAAGAAATCCCACTCTTTTTCTATATTTATAGGGCTATGCCAATGCAATTGTAAGTTTCTTACAATATTGTTTTTTGCAACTGAATTAATAGGAGCGCCTAATAATATGTATGGATAACTTGCATTTGAAGAGATGCATTTATCTATGAAATCAATATTGAGAGTTACCAGTGTTTTTATTTTATTTATAATATTTTTGGACAACATGAAACAATGCGTTCTCATGTATTTTTTTATATTATACTTATCAATTATTAGTTCATATGGTTCTGCATCTAATATATTACCAATAATTTTATCATTTTTTCTGCATTCATAAACACAGTTGTCGTTAATAATAACCGAAGGGCTATCATTTCCACCTGGGGCTAAAAATGAATCATTAACAAATAATATAGAACTATAATCATCGTTAATGGATTTTAAATATTCGATAACCTTTGTGTGACCAGAAAACTCCCAACAAGTATTATCTCCATCAATATATGTTATATTATCTTTAATTATTGGATTGAATAAATTGCTAGACCTTTTATTGTCCACAACAATTATTTCAACATAATGATTTTTAATTTTTTTAAGATATTTTATAAGATATAATAATGAGCTTGGATATTTTTCAGTATTATATTGTACAAAAGAAACAATTAATTTCATATAATTTCCTTTAGTTATATAAAGATTCTATAGTTTTTATTTTTAGTAATTCTATTTGGCTCTTTATTGTATTGGGTTCAAATAGTGTATAAATAGCAAAATCATATTCTATATTTTTCTCAATAAATTCTTCTGGCGTATAAATATTAATATCGTTTAATTTGCCTTTTGCTTTATTGTCCAGAAAAGCCACTATGTTTTTAGATAATAAATTACTTTCAATAAACATTTTTTTGACGCATGTTGATGCTCCAATGCATACTATTTTTTTATTATCTGGAATGCTGTTTATAATATCTTTTAATTCATATTCTGCTCTATTATATCCCAATATTCTCATTATTCTGGTATATAGGGTTAATTCATTTAATAGCATTAAACTTTTCATTCTAAATAATTCCCAATTTTTTGATATGTCAAAAGAACTGTGCCAATTAGTTGTTAAATTATTAACAAGATTTCTTTTGACATTAATGCAAATTGGAGCGTCTTTCAAAAAATACATGTTATCTTTTTTATATAAATCAATGCATTTATCTACAAAATCAGCATCCACCGTAACTAATGAGCCTATTTTATCAACTACTAATTTAGATAACATAAAGCAATGAGTTCTCGTATATTTATTTACTAAATATTTACCTATTTTAAAATTTATTGCGGTATTGCAAAAATTACCAATAATACTATTATTTTCTACACAATTAAATACATTATTATCATTTATTATTGTAAGTGGTGAATCATAACCGCTTGGGGCTAAAAATGAATCATTTGCGAATAAGATAGCATCATAATCAATATTTTTTTCTTTAAGATATTGTAAGCCTTTATCCCAACCGCTAAATTCCCAAACTGAATTATCTCCCGATATTGTAGTAACACCATTAAGATAACCACTCTCAGAACCTTCTTCATCTTTATTGTCTATGACAATTATTTTCACACTATTTTCTTTTATCTTGTTCAAATATTTCTGTAAATAAAATAAAGAATTTGGGTATTTTTTAGTATCATACTGCACAAAAAGAACAACTAATTTATAATACATGCTTATTTATTTCCTTCTTTGTTTAATAATTCATTCCAAAATTTTAATATATCATTCTCTTCTATTTCTTTTGTATAATTTTGTTTTATGAAATTGATATCCTCTTCTTCAATATAAAGTTCACACTTTATTACATGCTCTATTCTTTTAACGAAGTCTATTATATCTCCATGTTCAACAATATGACATAAATCAAAATATTCTCTGCAACCCATACCTGTATATCCAATAACTGTACATCCGCAAGCCATAGCTTCAAGTGGAGGAGCTGCACATCCTTCATTTTTGCTGAATGACAAGAATATCTCAGATTCTTGATATGTTTTTATTAACTCCTCTTCTGTCATATTTTCTATGGCAATAAATTTATAATCTTTTAATCTCCCCCTAAGTTTTAAAATAGATATTACTTGGTCAACATCCTGTTTGTTTTTTCTTGGCATATAACAGCATTGCTTTTTCTTTTCTACTATTGGAAAAAACTTGTTAAAATCAATTGAGATATGCACTCTATGGATTTTTCTATCTAAAAACATTTCTAAATATTGTTTACTATCTTCCGAAACGACCATTATGCCAATAACGTCAGGATTGTTATAGTTAAAAATAGTATTTTCGTTTATTGTTCCATATGGGGCAAATGTATTATAACAACTCTGATTGAAAATAACTTTTTTACATTTTGGTACAGTGTTAAATGCATGATGATTATATATTTCAGGAAAAACTACAATATCATCTTCTTTAATTACAGTTTTGTCATAGGTTATCTTCGTATTGTTTGGGAACCAGTTGCATCTAAATGCTTCTGTATCATCAAAATGTAAAACATATGCTTCTATGCCATTTTTATTAAGAATATCCACATGGTCATACAACTTTTTTATTCCTCCACATGGAACACTATTTTCAGGACATCTAAAGTAAACTACCATCTATTTATCACCTATCACTATTATATAAAATATATTACCTTGAATCCATTCTTCTATTATGCACTTGTTTGGGAAATTTTGCAACGCTTCTTCATAATATTGTTTAATTTCTTCTTTATTCAATGCAAACTTATGGAAGAGCGAAGGTTTATTTATAGGGACAGATATAATTGCCAAATCACTTTTCTCAATAATTTTATTTAATATTTTTTTTGATAAATCAATATCAATATGTTCTAAAAACTCAAAAGAAACAATTGCATCATAATGTTCTGTTAAAAAATCAGGATTGGAACAATCATTTGTAAAATAATTTATATTATCTCTTTTATAATATTTATTAGCAAAACAAATTGCTTCTTCTGAAATATCATATGAATTAATAAAGTAATTAAGTTCAGACAATATAAATGACCCATAACCAATACCGCATCCAATGTCAGCTATTTTTAAATTATTCTTTGGCAATAATTCTTTTATTTTATTTCTAGCAAAAGAATATCTTTCTAAATGTTTTTGTTCAACACCATCCAGTGTTTTACTTACTTGTCTTTCGCCTGTAAATTCTAAATCCATTATATAGCCCTCTTTTGAATAATACATATTCCGCTAGGGTCTTTATAGCTTGTTCTATTTTGTTCTAATGTATTTTTATTGCTTACATAATCGTTTATATTTATCATGCTTACTTCAGTATTTTTCTCTTTAAATTCTTCCAATGCTCTTTTTACACCACCTTGACCAGAAGCGTCACATCTCTTTGCTAGCTCAGAAGAATCATGTAGTATAATAAATCCACCATGCTGTAACATATCATAATAGATGTTTAATTCCTTTATTGTTTGTTCATACTCATGAGAGCTATCTATTACTATAAGATTAGGTCTGTTATTTTTACAAATATCTACAAATGATTCATCGGTAGAACTATATGTATATGTTTTTACATAATCTATTAGACCAAACTTCTTTACAAAGTTATCCGTTATTTCTGTATGAAATGGATTTATGTCTACTGATATGAATGAATTTTTTGTTTCACTTTGTCTTAAAATCATTGCTATTATGATTGACGAATATCCTAAAAAGTGTCCTAATTGAACAATATTAGTTATATTGTTTGCCGATATTAGAGAAGCAATAAAGGATATAAATGGATAGCCACACTCCCCCATCCAGCTTTTTTCTTTCATTACTTTGAAAAATTCATCTATATTTTTCTTTTCTTCTATTGATAAATAATTATATTTCATTTCTTCCCTCCGCTTTATCATTTTTAAAAGAAGATATTATGTCTTCTTTAATCCTTCTTCCTGCATTTCCATCAAAAAATGGAATATATTTCTTTATTGCACTCAACCTTTCTTGCTTTTTTATATCTTCACCTCTTTTAAACATTTCTATAAAATTTATCATATCTTCACAAGTGCTACCAGTATAATATGTATTTATTAATCCAGATATAGCATCTGTCATAGCCTCTATATTTTTCTTATTATACATATACAATATTGGCTTTTCTGTAACCGCCACCTCTACCATTATTGCAGACCTACTAACAATTATACAGTCTACATTTAAAATTCCTGGTCTATAGTCATCTTCTAAATACATATATAAATTATCAAAACTATTTATTTTTTTCTTTATTTCTTCAATTTCTTGTTCGTTTAAAATATTATATTCTAAAATAATTTCAAAGAATTTTGGATGAGGCATAAATATAAAGAATAAATCTTTATGATTTTCTATTTCATTTAAAAACTTTTTATATTCTTCAAAGTCTGGTGTCACATAATGAATTTTATCTGTATTTGGTATTGAAAATATCTTTGGAAAATGAACTTTCCATAATACAATTTTTCTCCCATTTGCTTTTTGTTTAATATTTTCTGGCAATGGAAAATTATTTTTATTATATAGTCCATCAAACTTTGGATGACCTAATGCCCTTGTTATTTCTGGCGATATATATTTATCATAATCTTTTTTAATTAATGGTGAAAATGTATATATTCTCCATGCATTCTGCGGAACACCTTTTAAAAAATGTGCGTTCACTGATTCAACTGTATTGGATATTTCTATTCCATAAGTTATGTATACAATTTTTATACCTTTGTTTTTTATGTAATCAGACCTTAGCTCTAGTGGTCTATGTCCTTCATCATAAGGTGTTTGCATTATCCAAATATCAGGACAATCTTTATCTATATTATAATCCTTATATTCTATAAACGAAATATTATTTTTTTCTAAAAACACTCTTGCTGTTTTCATTTGACTTTTTTCACAAATTTCTTCATCAAATAAAACAATTTTTACATCAAGTCTATCATCTTTTATACACTCATTATAGAATGAGTCCCATGATGCCCAGAACGAAGCAACCTGAAACAAAAATACAACTTTTATTTTTTTCTTATTATTTTGAAATAACATTTATTTTACAGTTCCTTATCGTATAAATAATATAATCAATTTATGATTTTACATTTAATATGGCTTTCATTATTACATGAACCAATATCATATGTATGTCTTCCGAAATCTGCATATCGTCTATGTTTGCATTGACGGAGTGTTTACTAATTTGTTTTAATATTCCACCACCATATCCTGTTATTCCTATTGTTATGGCTCGCTTGAGATTAGCGTATTCAATTGCCTTTATTATATTCTCTGAATTACCGCTTCCAGAAATACCTATTACAACATCACCTTTATTTAAAAAATTCTTTAATTGGTCTTCAAATATAGATTCATAACCAACATCATTTGCATAAGCTAACATAGTGGGAATATTATCATTTAAACAGATAACCTTAAACATTTTTTTATCTTTTTGTTTTGTACCTTTATTTATATCACAAGCAAAATGAGAAGCCGTTGAGGCACTTCCCCCATTCCCCATGATAAATATTTGTTTTTCATTATCTCTTGCTTCTAATAATATATTTACAACTTTTTTTATTTCATTTTTATCAATATTATCTATTGTTTTCTTTAGTCTGTCAAAATAATTATCTATTGTTGTCATCATAAATTATACTTGCTCCTTTGTCTTCAAACTTAAAATCTACTTCTTTTAAATCTATTAAGCTTCTTCTCAATTGTTCTTGATTTTCCTCTTTTACATAAAGTAATAAGAATCCACCTCCACCTGCACCTAGCAACTTGCCACCGTCTGCTCCATTTTTAATAGATAAATTATAATAATAATCTATCTCTGTATTGCTTATCTCTGAAGATAGTTCTTTTTTATACATCCAGCCTGTATGTAATACATCTCCAATTGAATCAATGTTTCCTACGCTCAATGCAGAATTTAACATTTTAGCTAAGTCAACCATTTTACTTAAATTATTATGATTAATCTCATAGCCTTCTAACACTTTATTTGCAGACCTAACATTTCCCAAATAAAATAAAAGCAAGTTGTTTTCAAGTTTATTTTTATTTCTTTTATCAAGCTTTATACTATTTACAGTAACAGAATCATCTTGGTTAAATATTATATAGTTTAACCCTCCGTAAGCAGAGGCGTATTGGTCTTGTTTGCCAATGGGACACTTTAATTTATCTATTTCAATATCACAGGCTTTATCTGCTAAATATTCTTTATTACAGTGTTTTTTATTATATGTACTACAGAGGTTTGTTAACCCTACTGTGAATGCAGAAGAAGAACCCAATCCTGTGCCTGATGGAATATCTGCACTTGAATTAAAGTCGACGCCTTTTATATTGTATTCCTTAAAGGTTTCTCTGATTATATTGTGTTTTATTTTATCAACAGAACTTACTTTTTCAATTTCAGAATACTTAAGAAAATAATTATCCTTTTCAAAATAAGGATGCATGGAAAGGTAAATGTATTTATTTATAGTAACAGATAAAACAGCTCCACCATATTCCTTATAGTGTTCTCTTAAATCACTACCGCCACCCGCAAAACTTATTCTAAATGGAGTTCTTGAAATAATCATGCCTGACTCCCTCTAATTTTTCTAAAGTTCCCAAATCTTTTAATATTTCGTCTGTTTGATAAGCTATAATTGAAACACCATTATTCAACATTCTTGGAAACACATCTTTGCCAAAATCTTGTGGCTCTGTAGAATCTATAAAATGAAGTATTTTATCTGATAATATATAAACCGCTGCATTATTTAATAAATTACAATAATTTACCGCATGATTTCTTGGTTTTGGATAAAATGCTGTTACTTTATTATTATAAACCCGCAATACGTCTTCTTCTTCTGGACAAATAGGTTGTTGAACAATTATTGTAGCAAACGCTCTAATATGTTCATAAAACTCAATAAATTTATTAATATCAAAATTTAAATATAAATCACCGTAAAATACCATAAATCTATCTTGTAATATTGATTTAGCAGAATATAAAGCTCCTGCTGTTCCCATTGGTTTTAATTCTTGTATGATAGTTAAATCTATACCATTTGGCATATTATCTTTAAAATAATCAACAATAACTTCGGATAAATGCCCTGCAATTATTACAATATCTGTTATTCCATGTCTTATAGCCAAGTCTATTTGATGATGTATAATGGGCTTATCACCCAATAACACCATAGGTTTTGGAATATCTTTCAAGCCAAGTCTTGTGCCTTTGCCACCAGCTATAATTACAAGTTGCATTTGATTGCCTCCATTATTGCCTGATTAGATGTCATACTTGCTCTCCAACCCAGATTATGTATTTTATCTAAGCAATAATCAAATTCTGATACATCTCCAATCCAACCTTTATTTCCACCTGTGTATTGTACCTTTGTTATATTTTGTAGATTCATTGCCTTTATAACCATTTCTGCAATCTCTTTTACATAAGTTCTTGTATTATTTCCTATATTATATAAATTTATCTTTTCATTTGTATTATTACAAACATATAATATTGCATCTATAAGTTCATCAACATATAAATATGGCTTATGTTGATTTCCATCTCCTAAAACCGTTAATGTATTTGGGTTTTCTTTTAATTTATTTATAAAATCATATATGATTCCATGTGTTGCTCTTGGTCCAACGACATTTGGAAATCTAAATATCCACGCTTGCATATCGTAGTTCTCAACAAAGCTTGATATAAATGCCTCTGAGGCTAATTTGGAAGCACCGTAATGTGAAACTGGAAGTAATGGTCCAGAATCTTCAGACAGTTTGCCTTTTAATTCTCCATAAACCGCTGAAGTAGATGCAAATACAATCTTTTTTACATTGTATTCCCTCATGGTATTTAATATATTAAATGTTGTATCAAATGTATTACATAAATCAATATTCGGGTTTTCATTGCTTTTAGAAATATCAGAATTGGCAACCAAATGAAACACAGTATCTATATTTTCTTTTTCAAATATTTGATTAAGTATTTCCGAATAAGTAATGTTTGATTCATAAAATGAAAAATTAGGATTATCAAAATTATGTTCAATATTATTTATTCTTCCATTTGATAAATTATCAACGACAATTACTCTATTGTCTTGAGCTAATAGGACATCAACTAAATGGCTTCCTATAAAACCTGCACCGCCTGTTATTAATATGTTTTTAGTTTTCATTTTGCTCCTTTATATATAAAGGATGGCTTGCGGTGAGATTTGCACTCACTCCTCCCTGAACTAAATCAAAGATTCTATTCAGATATACGTTATCCACATATCATCCTTTGGACATGTCGAAGATGTCACTTAAACTACGCCAGCCATCTATTTATATTCTATATTATTTTTGTATGATTGTCAATATATGCTTTATAATCAATCTTGGGATTATTTTTTTTAATATCTATTTTATTTAATATAACCATGATAGGAATGCTTATTGGGAATACTGCAATAATTAAAATTAATAATATTATTTCAGAGATAATCTGAAACATCTCTTTTATGGCTCTGAATATATTAGGAATATTGCCAATTGTTAATCGTTTTAATTCATTCAAACACAACAATATAAAATAATTATTATATTTATTATAATTACAGTTGCTTAATTTGCTATCTTCGTAATATAATTTTCTTTTACCTTTTCTCACTTTAATCATCATCTTTCTCCCATGCAACTGCAACTTTTATTTTTTTATATTTAATTGGAATGCCAAGAAATCTTTTATCAACAATTGTTTTTTCATAATATCTTTGCTCAAAATCTTTGCAATTATTATCTTTATTTCTAAAATTGCATGAATCCATTGTCTTGTCTATTCTTAAAGCAGAATTTGATACTTTGACAGAATTAGGATGATGACAGTCGGCATCCTCTCCAGTATAAATGTGCCTTTCGTCTCCAATATTAAAACTCTGGATATGCTCACAATTCATGCAATATCTTTTTTTATTTTTGTTCATTTATTATCTCCTATAATCCTTGATTCTGGCATAATATCTGGAATAATATCTCCTTTTTTAAATAAGTGTCTTACGTCATGACAAGCCAAATCGTCTTCTGAAAATGTTGCCTCTGGATTATAATTGACACTTTTACATGTTTTACATGGACCATCTATAAATGGACAATTTGTTAAACGGTATCTGCATTTATGTGATTTGTTATTCATTGATTTCGTCCAATTCTTTTAATAATAATATATTTTCTAACCTTTTGACTTCTTCAAAATTAGTACAATGTTTTAGTTTGCTATTTTCATCAATGCAATCTTTTACCCAATTAAATCTGGTCAAATCACCTATATCTTGATAATTATTTTGCACATGAAAAAGAATGTCTTCATAATTCCTTATCACCTGTTTTTTCCTATTTAACTCTTCTTTTAATTGAACAATATATTTTTTATAGTATATATAGGCATAATCTTTTAAATTTTCTAAAAATAATTCTCTGCCCTCATGAAATAAATCATTATAATTAGGCAAGGTGTATTCTTCTGCAAGCATAACTGTTATTCTCTTAAATAAAGATTCTTTTAACCCAATTTGTGTTATAAATTCCAATAATTTATCATCTTCTAAATTTTCAACAATTGACTCTAGGAAATCAATCAATGGTAATTGTAATATATTTTTATCTGTTAATTGTATTTTGCAATTTCCTATTATATTATCTTTCATATTAAACCTCGATAATTAAATCTTTATTATATTTACTGTCTCCTCTTTCATATGGGGGAGGATACCCAACCTGGTTAGATATAAAATTTATCCCATGTTTTTTCTTTTTCATTGATTCATGCGTGTGTCCAGAAAACCAATACAACGGCTTATTTTTACATGCTTCTATCTCTTTAGATAAATCTACTTCGTAAGCATATTTTAAATCATTATATTCATCTGTCAATATGCCTAAATGATGCGTTATGACGATTGATTTGCCATCATATTTATCCAATTCTTTGAATATATATTCTTTTGATTTCTCATGAATATTATTTATAAAATATGGAGTTATTCTCCCAATTTCACAATTTATATAATTATAATCATTCATTGATTTCCATGCTCTTTGGATGTCATTTGGATTCATATTGTTGAAATTTGTCCAAAAGCATGAACCTATGAATTTAACACCATCAATGATAACAAAATCATCTTCCAAGAAATGATAATGGGAATACAATTGAGATAGTTGTCTCAGTTTAAGAATTGTTGCTTCCATTGTTGATTTTTCATTATAGAATGTATGATTTCCAGCAACTTCAATGATATGCAGATTGGGATTCATGTCTAATAGATTTAATAGCCATAAAGCATGCTTTAAGCCTTCTGCTGTATCTCCAGCCAATATCAAAACATCAATATCCTCTAAATCAATATCGAATTTATAATTTCTAAAATCTAAATGCAAATCGGATATTGTTTTAATTTTCATTATTAATCTCCAATCAACGCAATCAAGCAATCTTTTTCAAATTTTAAATCATTAATATCATGTGTATTCAAACTCAGGTTATCATTATTTATTTTTAATCTATCTTGAACGGTTTTAATAATTGATAATTGCTCTTCATTTTCTTTCTTAAACTTAGCCTCTCTTATTGATTCGTTAGAGCCGTATTCTTTAAGTTCATCTTTATCCATATCGCTCAATTTCATGAGCCAAATGTTTCTGGTCATGGATAGCTCAAAATTAGCATTATCTAAACTATTCTTTAGCTCTGTATTTCTAATCATGCTCTGTCTTATTTCCGCATTTATTGTTTTTGCTTGTTCCATGACTTCTTTTAATCTTTTCTTCATATTATCTTCCTTCTCATGTATAAACATGTAAATATCAATTCTCAGTGTAAATCTCTCACGTTGTAGTTCAATAACTTTGTGTTAAATATATTTCGGATACAAACATATCATATTAAATTAATTACTCTGCTATCTCTACATATTTACTTTTGAATATTCTTAATAGTGTTCCATTTGTTGATTTCATTATCACTTTACCGTCTTCTGTCTCCAAAATAACTCCGAAAGTAAACATATTGCTCTCTCTGCAACTTTTAATACATGACTCAAATTCCTTTAAGTCTCTAATTATTATTTTCATTAATACCTCCTAAGTCCATAGATGATGCAGAAAACAATCAAATAATTGCAACATTGCATATTCTGAATTATTTCCAGTCATTTTTATTGCTTTATACATTATCTTATAATATCCACTATGCTTTTCATCATATAATGCTTGCAAGAAATCTTTTATGTCTTTCATTCTGCTATTATAATTATCTACTTCTTCCACAGAAGGACGATTATCTTTCCAATCAAGTCCAACACAAATATCCATCAGTCTACTAATTTCTTTAGATAATAGAAAAGCATTATAGTCATAAGATGTTTTTATAATTGGATATTTTTTATAATCTTTGCCAAGATTGTCTTCTAATTTTTCATATTCTTCTTCGGATATATCAGATTTTAATTCCCATTTATCAACCAATTCCGAATAGCTAAATCCTTTAAATTTAAATTCTTTTTTATTCATAATTTTTAGCTCCATCTATACTAAACATTTTCTCACCTGTTTTTGCATTATAAAAATATTTATTATCTCTATATTTTAATTTATTTATTGCATCATCTAATAATATTGGAGTATAGTTTATTGCATCAACGGATACATCCATACTTCTTCCTTTCGTATATGGCAAAGAGCCATGAACGTGTCCATAAAAGTGATAAGAACCATGAAAAGCCCTATCCCATGATAACATTGGAAAATGAATTAAAAATACGTAATCGTTATTGTGCATAAACCCTTTATAGTAATGCCAATTGGCTATATAGTTGGATGATTTTGCCCTTTGTAAGTTTTCTTTAGAGTCATGATTACCCTTTATGACAATCTTTTGACCATTTAATTCGTTGAATATTTCATATTTTCTATCCCAAAAACAGTCTCCAAGTATATAAACAAGGTCTTCTTTAGAAACAGCATTATTCCAATTTGTTTTTATGAAAGAGTCATGTTCTTCGCAATCTTTGAATCGACTTCTCACTCCTCGCAAAATCAGATTATTATGCTTCATGTGTAAATCACTAATTAGAAATATCTTCATTGATATTTATTCCTTTATATAAAATAAATCTGCTTCATTATTTATATCTAATATAAATTCTTTTGTTTTGCTTATTATATTTTCATATATTTCTTTATGTTGTTTGGCATCGTTTATTAAATTAGCATCTCTGTCTGGATGATTGCCATGCTTGTTATTTCCGTAATCTATAACATTAAACTGCAATGAGCAATTTCCACATTTCCAATATCTCAAATCTATTCCCTTGTATCTATCTCCGAATGTTTTTATTTTAAAATCATCTTCAACTAATCTTTTACCGCAAGAAGGACAAAATAATTCAGTCTCGTCACAATAATTATACTGTGCAACTTCTGATACAAAGTCAATTAAATCTTTTTTATTATTAATCTCTTCCAGTTCTTTAGATAAATTTTTTATTGTTAATAAATCCTTTTCTCTCGCTTCCCCTAACTGTGTTCTATTTATTTTCTCTAACTTATAAATTTTATTATATAAATCATTTTTAGAATCAACATCATTTACTTTTTTATATGAAAGCTCAATCAAATTTTTAATACATTGTTCTTTTTGCCATAAAAAATAAGCAAATTCTTTACTAAATACTTCTTTAACAATAAATTCATTTGTAGCAAACACTGGAGCTTTACAACAACAGCCATCTTCAACAACGTCTCCAATTGTTTCTATTAAGGCTATTTCGTATTCTCTGTCCTTATATACAGATTGTTTCCAATACCACATGCCATCAGTTATAGTCTGATATAACTTAAAGCCCACACCGTATATAGTTGGGTCATCATATAGTTTAACATGTTCTCCCAATTCATACTTAATGCCATTATCTATCAGTCCTTTTCTAAATATTTTGTAACCTATCATTTTATTATCCTTAATTTCTATATAAATATATTAAACGATAAAATAACATCTGTCAATATATAATAAAAAGATGTCTTTCGACATCTCTTACAAAGGAGCAATTATTTATTATAAACAACCAATAAATAATAAATTATAAAACATAGACAAGGTTTATTTTTTACTTGCAAGCTTTCACCATACAGCCATTTACCATTATTCAGACACATACTAGGTTAATTGTACTTTTTAACCCTTAACATATGAAGAGATTGGTTACTCTTAGCTTTCACATCCAATATCATATTTTATATAGCCGTTATTTTCAAGCGACATTTGCTACTCGCACTCCGTACATAGTCTTTCGTATCTGATATTAACCAGATACCAATCGCAGTTTATCACGTTTCTTTGTTCAAATGTATCCTCACTTCACTAAGGTAACATAAAAATTCAGATAGCTTACACAAGACTTACAGATTCCTTATGGTTTTATAGTTACTTACAGTTATTAACAATTCGTCTTTGACAAAACTATGAAGGGCATTCCAACCCTCTTATTAATACACTTTTGAGAACTTGGCATTCTCTTCAGTCACTATATTTTACAATTTATTATTTAATTATCATGGTTCGATTATATTTTTATTATGTATTATAACATCTTACTTGTCAAGTAGTGAATTATTTTTTTAATTATCGCATTTGTTATTGACTATAATTTATATATGTTTTCTTTGTTTAATGCGCTTTTATACACAGATATAATTTCTCTAAACCCACTGCATGTGAATTCTAAAGACTCGCTATATACAATATTGTTAACACACATTCCAACTATTGATAAACAGTCAAAATTATCTGGGTCTATAAGCTTTACCCTAATGTCTATTAATGGGCTAATATAACTGAAGCAACTTTCCCTTTCGGATATTTTTATATTAGCAAATTTAGTAAGTAAATATTTTAATAAAAAATATATATATCCATCTTGGTTTTTGTCTATCAGAACACATAAAGAAAACCTATTGTTTTTCATAATAATCATTTATCTCTTTTTTTATTGCTTCGACCAATTTTAAGCCATTCTCTTGGCAAGTCATATTCTGGTTATGAAAGGGCATTGTGTCCCTAAAGAGAGCAACATATAATCCTGATAATTTTGATGACAATTTATATATTCTAGATTCTTTTTTCATTAATACTCCACACCTCGCCTACTTTTTACTCCGATATCTATATAATGCTTTATAGGGTTCATTCCTGTTATCAGATGGGCAACTTCAAATAATTTTTCTCTTATCTCTGGTCTACCTATTCTTCCAGTCATTACCACTTCTAACCTTTTTGGTTTATTTTTTAGAAAATCTAAAACTTGGTCAATGTGTATTGTGTCCAAATCTAAAGCTATGTTTATTTCATCTAATACTATCATGTCATACTCTTTGGCATTATGTATGATGTAGAACCATCCCTTTTGTGCCTCCAATTTGTCTTCGTCTGTTAAGTTGGCTTTATATACAACTTTATCAAATCCACAATTTTTATATTTTAAATTTTTTCTTATATTGTCCTTTAATGAATTTAAAGCGTTATATTCTCCGTACTTGCACCTATCTCCTCCTTTGCAGAACTGCATGATAAGAACTTTCCACCCAGAACCTAAAGCCCTTAAAGCCAAACCCATAGATGCAGTAGTCTTTCCCTTCCCTTCTGATGTGTATATTTGTATATATCCAGTTTTTCTAAACTTTGGATTTTGCAATTCTTCTGTCATTTATTTCACTATTGGTTTTAAACTAGCATCTAAACTGTTTCTCAATAATCCCTCAAATATTCTTAGTGTTTTCATATTTTGTTTTAAATCAGGATTTATCTTTTTAAACAATCTGCTTGTATAAGAAGGAGAACATTCATTGCAAATATAAGTTTCGTCTTTTGATTTTTTATGAAATTTTATTAGCTTTGTTGTGTTTGAACATATGTTGCATTTAATAAGTTTCTTTGTGTAATCTTTGCATTTATCAATCTGCTTTAATCTTTGCAATTCTAAAACATTGATTTCTTTAGGTTTTTCTATTTTATAAGCGGAACTTACTTCGCTTTTAACTTCACTATTTTCATCTGTTAGCATATATTTTCTCCATTACAGAACTATATCTTTCGTACCATAGATTAGATATAAATTTATGATGCTCTATCATCTTATCTTTATAATAAATCTTTTGTTCTAAATCTATTCTTTTATTTAATTCATAAAAATAACCTATTATAAATATAAATAAAAATACATATGTCATGATTAATCCCTTTTATTGTCCAGTCTTTCTTTTAAGATGATTCCCAAAATTGATAAAGATGTCAATATAGAATCAATCTCTTCTTTGTCTTTATTGTCATAGATAACTTTATAACCTACAATTATCTTATTTGCTAATTGAGAATCAGTTTCTTTTTCTAATTCTTTTTTCATAGCCATTGCTTTATTGTATAGCTCAATACCTACATTTTTTAATTCATTAATATCATTATTTTCTGTCATTACTTGTTCCTTTATTAAAACAATCACACTTAACAGCAAGTCCAGTTTCATATAACTTTGTGCCGTCTTTATCGCAAATGGGTTTTGCTTTATTTGTTTCATTAATATTTAAACAACTTGGACATTTTTTCTCTTTTCCGCAAAGTCTATCATTAATCATCATATGCCTCCATTTCTTTTTTAATTTTATCTAAGATTTTATCTCTTTTTGAATAAATAGCTTTCTTTGAAATATTTAATTTTGAAACCAAATCATCAATAGATAGTCTTTTGTTATTGAACAATCCATAATAATCTATCAAAAATTCTTTATCAAAAACATTTATGTTGGACAAATCAAATATTTTTATTATATCTAAATTAATATCTACATCGGAAAATGATTTGTCATTATATAATGTTGTAGCCCCTTTTGTTACAATTGACTTTTTATTTTTCTTATTCTCCTCATTTTCACGCACAAGATAATTCTTATTGTTATCAAATTTATCTCTTACTTCTCCAACGAGCAAGTTATTATTATAGAATTTATCTTCCGCTAAAAAAAATCTTGTTGAATAATAATTTATATTATTTTTTAAATATGTTGAGAATTTCATTTTTTTGGAATATTTAAAGTTCTCAACACTTTTCATAAAGGTTATCATACAATGAGATTGAACATCTTCAAAATCTATAAGATTGTTTTTGTTTTTGCAAATAACGTTAGCCTCTTTGTTTATTAAACCAATCACCTTGTAAAGTATTTTGTTTAAGGTTTCCTTGTCTTTTTTCTCTTGATATAGCAAAACTAAATCTTCTGTGTCTTCTCTGACATCTTTAAACTTACTAACTATGTTGTTATACATGTCTTCTCAATTCCCGCATAATACATTTCTTTATTAACATATTTCTTATCATCAACCCAACAGGTTGACTGCATTATTTTAGTTTTGCCATCTTTCTTTCTTTTTAAAGCAGTGATATATTTTATTTCCTTGTTATTATTGTAGCATTCGTTACTGCAATTTGTCAAGATGTTTGATAATTTTTTAACATCTGTATTATCATCAATATCGAAATATATTATTTCTGGGTCATTTATAAAGGACAATATGGATATATTTTCTCCAGCATAATCATAATTACCAAAGTTTTTATTATAAGCATCCAATACCTTTAGCTTTATAATGCATAATTTATTTTTATTTACCTTTCTTCCATTTATTTTTTCCCACATCCAAGGTGCAAATTTAACAGTTATTGACTCTCCTAAAAATTCTATTTCGACTCTAGCAGCTCCTTTTTCTGTAACATCTTTACTTCTTATCAACCCTATAACATTAATATATTGTTCATTATTTTTATATTGCTCTGCAATATCATCATTCTTTAAATCTGCAATTGGAACTGTGTCAAAATATTTTTCATATGTAGAAAATAATATCATTGGATTATTTGAAACAGAGAATCCCAATAGTTCTTCTTCAAAATCTTTATATTCTTCAGAAGTAAAATCTTCACCATAATCGTTATTCAGGGTTAAAGAATTAAGTTCCTCTTTTATTATTCCTTCCAATTCCAATTTAAGATTAGCTTTTTTTTCTTTGTCTTCTTTCTTTGTGCTTTTTATTTCTTTTACCCTTGCTTCTATTTCTTTATATTCTTCTAATGATTTAGCTTTAGATATTGCTATTGTTTCCAACACAGCATCTTTTAATGTTGTTTTACCTTCTTTGTATCTCGATAAAGTTTTAGCCTTTTGAATGAACTCCACATAGCTTAATAGCATTTTAGAATTAGATTCAATTGATTTAAGAGAACCTGTTTTTATTAAACCTTCTAATGCGGTCTTATTAACAGAAGAACACCTTTCTATCAAGTCCCAAAAACTTTTATATTCTCCATTGTTTTTTCTCTCTTCTAAAAGCTTATTCAAAGCACTCTCTCCAATGCCTTTAATTGCAGCCAACCCAAATACAATATTATTATCATTATTTATTTCAAATAAATTCGTAGATACATTAATATCTGGTGGCAATACTTTTAAACCAATTCTAAAGCTTTCCGATATATATTGTTTTATCTTATCAGAACTTCCAATTTCATGATTCAATAAACATCTCATATATTCAACTGAATGATTAGCTTTTAAATATGCTGTTCTGTAAGCCAAGATAGCATAAGCAAGACTATGAGATTTATTAAAAGCATATTGTCCGAATCCTTCAATATTATTATATAAGCCTATTGCAAAACTCTCATCAATATTGTTGTTTATGCAACCATCAACAAATATTTTTCTATGCTCGTCAATAATTTCTTTCTTCTTTTTGCCGATACCTTTTCTTAATTCATCAGCTTGAGACATTGTGTACCCCGCAAGCACTACTGCTAAACGCATTACTTGTTCTTGATAAATCATAGTTCCATATGTATCAGACAATACATCTTCTATTTGAGGGTATCTATATTTTATGTTTTCTGAATTATGTTTATTGTTAATATAGTCCTCAATTGCTCCACACTGAATAGGACCAGGTCGATATAATGCTATAACAGCGTCTAAATGCTTTAATTCTGAAGGATTAAGAGATTTAAGTAACCCTTGCATTCCATTGCTTTCTAATTGAAACACGCCAGAAGAAAATCCCTGAGATAACATATTATACGTTTTTTTATCATCATATTCTATGTTGTCAAAACTTACTTCTGTTTCTTGTCTTGCTTTTATTAAATCAGTTGTATTTTTTATAATTGTCAAGTTTTTTAAGCCCAATATATCATATTTTACCAATCCAACTTTCTCAGCATTATCCATAGAATAAGCAGTTGCTATTGTTCCCTCTTTTGTTCTAACCAAAGGGCAAATATCTGAAATATCTCTATCTGAAATCATATATCCACTAGCATGACAGCCTGAGTTTTGTATTCTTCCTTCTATTTTTTTAGCCATATCTATTATGTTTGCTATTTCTTCATCGTTGTCATATAGTATCTTGAAAGCAGGACTATCCTCTAATTCACTATCTATTGTAGAATCTGGCTTGCCACTCATAGCCTTTGTTATTTCATTGGCTTTCTTAAAATCTAAACCATAAGTGCTTGCAACTGATTTGACAGCAGCTTTAGCCTTTAATTCTCCAAAGGTAATGATTCCAGCAACAGAATATTTTCCATATTTTTCTTTTAAATATTCTATTATTTCTCCTCTTCTTTCAATACATATATCTGAGTCGATGTCTGGAATGCCTATCCTGTCTGGGTTTAAGAACCTTTCAAATGGCAAATTATATTTTATAGGGTCAATTTCTGTGATTCCTAATAAGTAACAAACAATACTTGCACCAGCAGAACCTCTCCCTGGACCAGTTGGAATTCCTTGTTTTCTTGCCCAATTTGTGTAATCTTGAACTATCAAAAAATATCCCTCAAAATTCATTTGAGAAATAATAGATATTTCATAATTTATTCTACTAAAAACTTCTGTACTTATATTTGTTTTATAGATTCTTTTTATGCCTTTTAATATTTCATTTTTAAATATTTCTTTTTCATTGTCTGCAAATTTAGGCATGATTGGTTTTCCAATTTCCAATTCTAAATTGCATTTATCAATTATTTCATAAGTATTATCTATACAATTATCTATGAAGTCTTGACCGTATTCTTTATGAGATTCACATATTTCTTCATAACTTTTATAATAGAATTCATTGTTTGAGAATTTAAACCTTTTCTCGTCAGTTAATTTAGCATTTGTGTTTTTGCATAATAATACATCATGAGTGACAGAATCCTCTTTATTTAAATAATGCACATCGTTTGCGATTATATTTTTAATATTATGCTTTTTAGACAACTCTATCAATATTTTATTAATTATTGTTTCTTCTTCTAAGTCATGACTGTGAATTTCTATATAAAAATCATCATTGAAAATATCTTTATAAAACAATATTAAATTTTCTGCTTTTTCAATATCGTTATTTAATATGGCTTGGTTTATGTCTGACATTATACATGCAGATGTACATATTAAATCAGAAGAATATTTTTTTAATACCTCATAGTCGATTCTTGGTTTGTAATAAAAATTTTCCAAATTAGCATACGTTATTAGTTTGCACAGATTTTTATAGCCTTTATTGTTTTTAGCATATAAGCATAAATGCCTTCTGTTTTCATGATGTTTTAGCTCTTCTGTTAAGCTTTTTAAATTTGTTTTATCTTCACTTTCTTGAATTAGTTTCATATTATCTTTTAATTCTTTTATTTTAATTTTTAATTCATCGCCCTTTAAGCTTGATTCGCTAAGATATGCTTCAAATCCTACGATTGGTTTGATTTCATTCTTTTTGCATTCATTATAAAACTCTATTGCCCCAGACATGACCATGTGGTCAGAAATAAACAAAGCAGAAAGTTCTCTTTGTTTGCCAAATGCTACATATTCTTTAATTGTTGCCAATCCATCCAGTACAGAATAGTTGGTATGGACATGGTTATCTATATATTTCATTATAGTGCTATATCTCCATCGTTATCATCATAATTAGCTCCATGCTGAAGAACAAAAATAATATTGTTTTCTCTGTCTTTTTTAATGTCAATAATTTCAAATTCTGCACATGGTATTTGACATATTATTTTTTGACCATCTTTTATATTTAATTTATTTAAAATAGATATTAGCGTTTTATATTCCATTTTTAACCTCTAATGTCAATAAATAATCATATAATTTTTCATCCGTATCTAACAGCAAATCAGTTCCATCTTCTTCGTAAATGACTTTATTCCATCCACCGTAAATATAATCATAGAATAAATCTGTTTGAATATCATTCAAACTTTTATCAATAAATATGTCTATTATTGAAAGATAATCTTCTGAAAATTCATCAATATTTATTCCTAATTTATATAATTGGTTTTCTTTGTTTTTAATATTTTTAAATGTTTTAATAATTTCTAAAAACTTATCTTTATTATTCAGCATTTTTATTATCCTCACATTGACAGAGAGGGAAAAATTCACAACATGAAACTTCGCTTATGTCATCAATATCCTCACAATCCTCTTCAAAGCTTTTTATTGCATTCTCTAGTGCTTCCCTTATTGATTTACCTTCTCCGAACAAATAATACTCAAACATTTCTTCTTCGTCATCTTCTTCAAATATGTCGTTTCCTATCAAAATATTATAAATTGGAATGACGTTATTATCTTCGTTAAAAATATTAGAAATTGTAACAGATGTTATTAAACCCTCAATGGCAATATCTTTTAATATTTCCATGGTATCTTCGTTATTGTTTAATTTTTCTTTTACGCCAGAGATTAGTTCTTCAATATCTAATTCGTAAATTTCGTCTTCATTGTTGTTATCTTCTGTCATATTATCACCTGCATTTTACTTATTATATCGTCTTTTAATTTTTCTGCATTTTTAACTTCTGAAAATTTTATATGTTTACATAAATTATTTTTGTATCTTAAGCTAAATAAATATCCACTAAATATTGACGCTCTTTCTCTGCCTATAGAAATATCTAATATATTATTAATATCTATAGATATTGAACCAGAATCTATTAAATCCGAATAGTAAAATGTTTTAAACATCTTTATTGATTCCCAATATGTTATTAACTTCAATTAGTGAATTTTTATCTATATTTAGTATAACAGTATTATAGTTTCTTTTCAAGCACTTAGAACATAAGCAATATATAGGATATATTGTAGATTTTATTTCTAAGCAATCTTTTTTGATATTGCAACATGCACAATGTTTTTTAATCATTATTGTCATCTGATTCGATAAATGGGATTTGAACATCAGAACAAAACGCATCAGACATTTCACATGCCAACATATAGGGTAAGTTTAAATGTCTGTCTTCGTCTTTAGAATGCAAATCAGTATATTCATCAATTATTCTTATAAAATGTTCTGCTTCTTCTATTGTTTCTAACATTAAATTAATAGGCTGATAGCTAAGAATTTTTTGCAATAATCTCATTTTATTCTCCATTCTGAGCGTAAATCTCTCCACAAGATAGGCTGTAAAATCATGTTAAATATTATTTAGGTATGTTTATATTACTGACAAATTCAACATCATTATTTTGTGGTTTGTCATATACTAAAAACTCTGTTAGTACCAACAAGTTCCATATACAAGCTGTCATGTGTGGCAATCCACTTTCTTTATCTATAAACTCACCTTTGAACCAAGCAAATAGATGCCTAAGCAGTGCTTTTCTATATCTACTAACTGGATTTTTTACTTTTGACCAATTCATGATTTCTACAGATTCGTTATATTTTTCTGCTCCATAATTGCACCATCTTGCAACACCTTCTAGGGAATTGGGGAAATGAAGCATCAATATCTCTAAATTAAGTTTTCCATCGTCTGCCTTTATGCCTTCCTTATTCATTATAACCCCTATAATCCCAACTTCTCATTAACAAATGGAACTAATACAGCCATCATTTTGCTTTTTATTTCTTGAGATTGAATCACTTCTGTTGTTAGACCTTTAATTCTACCTTTGAATGATTCTTCAAACAGTTTAATCAAGAACTCATCATCTTCTAATACGGAATCAACATATTTAATGTACTTTTTATCTAGTAATTCATTTTGCTGTTTTGTTAATTGTAAACTAATATACATATTATTCTCCTTCTTTATTCTCTTTTATTTCTTTAATTTGTTTTTCTAAATAAGTGTTGGTAAGAGACATTATATTGTCTGGTAATTTATTTAATTCTTTATTCTGAGCTACTTGAGACACGCCATTTTTTAAATAAGGATAAGCCCAAATAAGAGCCAAATCTTGTTTACTTGGAATAAATATAGTCATAAACAGAAAGAAAAAAGCCACTATCCAAGTACATAGCCACCATTTTGAAATTTCATTAGAAAAAGCTCCAATGGTTAAACAAATACTGCCTATTCCTAAAACAATAGAACTTACTCCAAATGCGATAGATGCATTCTCGCTAATTGACCATAAGTAAATAATTAATTGTTCATTCATTATACATTATCCTTTCAAAAAGTGTTATATTGTATCGTTTATTCAAGCCTATTTGTGTAAAATTATGTAATTTATGATGCCTATTTGTGTTATATTAATCATCTATCACTGCAATTTGTTATTCGCATATATTTCTCCTTATAATTTTAAATTAGCTAATAAACTACTCTCACAAATGTTATCGTTTATAACCCTGCAACCTTTAGGAATCCAAAATTTATCTATGTCTTTTATTAATTCTCCAGATATTCTTATGCTCTCGCTTTTAACAAATTTCTTTCTATCTGAACTGCTTAGTTTCTTTGGTGTTTCCTTGTAGTCATAATGCTTTCTCCATTCTTGAATTGGAATCACTTTATATTTTATTCCAACAATATCTAAACATGTTTGGCATATTCCAAAATATTCAGCAAGCTTCATGAAACTCTTAACACTTGAAGCATCGTTGGTCTGATAAATTAATCCTTCAATATAACATATTGTAATTGATTCCTTATATTTTGTCAACCACTCCAAAACTCTTGAAATATCTTTTGGGTCAGAATCATTCAAACTTATGATTCTTCTTTTTAATATCTTTATTTTTTCTTCTGTTTTGCCCTTTTGTCCTTTGATGCACAAAAATGGTTCAAGTTCTTTTATCTCTTTGTTTATTATTTTTATTTCTTCCTTGTACATATTTAAAGGTTGTGGGACTTTGCATAAATCTATCACTTTATCATTATCTGACAAAACAAAATATCCTATTGACGAATTGTCCAATCCTAACTGCATTAATCATCATCCTCCTCCTCATAATATATTTCGTTCTCTTCGTCATAATCTGATTCGTTTTCAAAGCCATAAATATAATCACTTGGAACACTATAATCTTCGTATAAAATCCATTTATCCATCATTCAGCTCCATATTTAGATTCTAAAAAATTAACTCCAGTGAAAATCATTTGTTGCGGTTTTCTTTTTTTTTCTTAAATTAATAATTCAAACCTCCATCCTTTGTGAGAGTTATGTCCGATTCTTTTATTTATACATTTATTCATATGTGAACAATTTAGATTATGAACTTTTGAAAATTTAGAACAATTATTATCAATGTATTCTACTCCCTCTGGCGATATTGCTTTAAATAATTTTTGTGACGGTAGGTCTCTTCTATTGTTCATCTGTTCTGAATTTGTTGCCCATCTACAATTATCTTTACAATAATTTCCATCAACATCTATTCTGTCTATGCTTGTATTCTTTTTTCCGTATTCTTCAACATGGTCAAGATAAGACTTATACATATCGTCTCTAAAATTCTCAAAGGATTCTAGCCATCTATCGCAAACAGTAATTCCCCTTCCTCCATAGTCATTATAGTTACAAATGTTATTGTTGTAACATCTTTCTTTTATGTGACACCACGCTTTATAAATTTTACTATTAGACATATTGTGTTTTTTAAACATATTAGAAGTTTTTTCTCTTCTGAGGCATCCGCAAGATTTAGTTGTTCCAGTAGTTAATGCAGAACCTCTAACATATACTGGCTCAATATTGCCACAATCACATTTGCATTCCCAAACCCATTCATTCTGATTATTTTTACCATACTCTTTTATGACTTTAAGCCTATTGAATTTTTTATCTTTTAGGTCTCTAAAATTATGTGCCTTATTGGTAATTATATTGTTCATATTAAAACTTACTCTCATGAAAATTTGTGCCATTAAAAAGCATACTCAGCGGGTCTCTTTGTTCTCCGTCTCTTATCTTTTCAAATATTATTTCGCAAACATCTTTTAAGTCTGGTCTTTTAATTATTAAATCATTATAAATTGACGGTCTGTACAATAACATCACAGCGTCACAGTTTTCTATTATTCCACCCCATTTTAAATTGAATTCGCTTGGTCTTCTGTCCTCTGATTCTTTAATAGAATTATTCATTTGATGTAATGGAACAATTGGAACATTTAAGTCTTTTGCTAAAGCTTTTAATCTCATATAAATTTCTGGGACTCTTTGTATGTCATTAGCTCCAGCAACCCTAACTATATTGGTATGGTCTACAAATATAGAGTCTATTTTCCCATATTGTAGTTTGGTTTTTTTAGCTTTGGCTATCAAAGATGATAGTTCTATACATGGGGATTCGTCAATTAGAATATTTAGCCCTTTAACTAACTCTGAATGATATTTAATATCATTTAAAAACTTATATATATTTTCCGTTGTTTGCTCTATGCCATTTTCAATAAAATAAAGTTTTGGCTGAATAATATATTTTCTTGATATATTCATTGATTGTGAAATCAAATATATGTCCATTTTTTGCTTTGTTTCTTCTGAAGAAAAACACAGAACTGGAGAATCTTCTATTTTTTTTAAATTATTCTCTTTCGCCCTATATAGCATACATTGTCTTTGCCAAGTGCTTTTACCAGACCTGCTTGGTCCTGTAAAATTATAAACACAACCAGGGTGTAATCCATCCAATGCTATATCTATAGCATGCCATCCTGTTTTCTTTCCACTTACTTCTATTGTGTCAATATTTAGTTTATAATTTATATCTGTTAATAGCTGTTTTGTATCCAGCCCTATTTTTTGAATAGTATTGTTTTTGTTTTCTGTGATGCTTGAAATTTCCAGTGCTGTATTTTGAGATATTTCGTCCACTAAAGATTCGTCATTACAGACATAAATTTTTTCAATAGCTTCTTTATGCTTATTAATCCCATACCTTATTTTATATCTTTTCTTTATATGTTTTGCATATTCTGCTATTTTTATAGCTGTCACTTCTGCATTTTTTAATGTATTGTATACATATTCTTTTATGTCTCCAGTTGATATATTGGGAGTCTTGGCTAAAAATCCTTCCTGTTCCAATTTGTCAAATAGTATAATTTCATCAAACATACATTTATTTTCAAACAAAGAAATCATGCAATGATATATATTAGAATTAACATTTGACTCAAACATATCTACCGAAATAATATCTATAATATCAAGTATTGCATCATTTCTGCACAATATAGAAGCTAAAAATCTTTCTTCTAAATGAGATGACTTCCAGTTATTTATATAATCATGGTTTTTCATTTAATAATTTTTCCATAAACTTTCAACTGCATTAGAACCACTATTGGGAGATTTAAAATCAATTCTATTATATTTTAAGGATAACTCATCATATATTTTATGATTATAGCCACTTAATAAGAATTTCCCTTTTAAATTTAATAATATATTAACTAATTTATAATGCTCTTCATCTGTCATTTCTACTTCGTAATTTTGATTACTTTTTCTTGTACTGCGAACATAAGGAGGGTCTAAATAAAAGAAAACATCTTCTCTGTCATACTTATCTATCAAATCAAAAATATTTAAATTGTCAATCAAAACAGTAGATAATCTTTCATGGAAAGACGGCAATGCTTCTATTGATGATAAATAATCACTTGTGGAACGACACATTTTTCTTCTGACTAATAGTGTTCTACTAAAGCCACCAACTCCATTAAAAGAACTCCTTGATACATAGAAAAAATAATATGCTCTATCTTCAATAGATAAATCGTTTCTTTTTAATAATTCTTTAAATTCTTCCCTTATTGTTTTTGAATAATAAGTTAACTCTAACCTATGTTTTAAATTTTTAAATTTATTTTTATTTGATAATACTTTAAATAAACTATAAACATTATTGCCTAAATCGTTATATATTTCTATGCCAGATTGTTCTTTTTTAAATAAAACAGAAGCTCCTCCGCCAAAACCTTCAATATATGTGATGAATTCTTTTGGAAAATTATTTATTATAATATCTGACATAAAATTTTTCCCGCCATAATATTTTATAAGTTTAGAAACCATTTTGTTATTTCCTATAATAAAATAAAAAGGGATATACAATTGGCGAGCATATCCCCATAACTAAAGGAGAAAGTCAATATATTGCCAATATTATTTCTTTGTTTTTGTTTTCTTCTCTGTTGTTACCTCTTCTTTAACATCTGGAGCTTGATAGAGTTTAAATTGTCTTCCCAAAGTTGCAGCGATTCTGTTTTTAATATGTATCATATCTTCTTTCGCAATATCTGATTCATTAACCAGTACATAATTATCAATTGCATCAGAAACAAAGTCTATTGTTTTAAACTCGGATAAAATAAACTCTAAGGCTAACTCTTGTGTTATCTCTGTTCTTGAATCGTTCTTTAATCTTTTAATTGTTTTCTTTCTGTTATTTCTTAGCTTATTAAAGTTTGGTTTATCTTCTGGGTTGGGAATTAAATTCCACCACTTGCCATTTTTAACAACATTTATTTCGTCTCCAACATCTTTTTTAGAGAATAGATAATCAACATTCGCATCTTGGAATATCATTATTGGCTCAGATGTTAATTCCATATCATCTACCCAAATTAAAGCATATTCGTTACCATTTTGGGATTCATCAAAAAATAACTCTTTTATTTGCATTATTCCCATCCTTCGTTGCTTGCCAACATATTGTCAATATCTGATTGAGATATTTGTGATGATGTTGCATTACTTGGAGCAGATGTTGCTTGTTGCTTTACTTCTTCCTGTTTTGGCTTGATTGCTTTTCCTTGCATTGTTGGTATTTCAATGTTTGATAAATCAATAACTTTCTCTGGGTCAATGCCAAAATCACTATTTCCACCAAAATTATTATTTGATTTTTGGACAATCTCAATTGAAATAATTTTACATCTCAAGAATAATTTACTTTCTTCGCCTTCTTTTCTTGATGGAGAACATATAATATCTGTATCAATATTTACAATATCTCCAGTGCTTACCCACAAAGGAACAGTTGTTCCATCTTTTTTAACAATCTCTGTCTGTTTGACTCCATCAACAACTTGATATATGTCAATCTTGTCTTCGAGAGTATAAATAGCATTTAGTTTGTATCCTGTTTCCAATAAATCTGTTACTGCTTGTTTTTGTACTGTGTCAGTTCCTTGAATAGCAGAAGCTTCTTTAAATAATTTCATTCTTCCTGTTTGTTTTACAATTTTACCATTTTCTTCAATTTCTTCTTCTTTCACCATAAAGGCTTTAGAGTCTTTATATGGGAATGTTAATGTTAAATGGTTCTTTGATTTCTTTGATTCTTTCAACGGAGAAACAACAGATTGAGGAGCAATACCATTTTTTGCTTCATATGCTGATTCAACTGCTGACTTAAGTGCTTTAAAAACTTCATTAACATAAACAGCTTGAGGAGTTCCTTTTTCAAATAAAACAGATAAAGATTTTCCGTTAATTTTCGGGAAAGCCTTCAAAGAAACTCTTGTGTTTAAATTACAGAACCCAACTTCCAAATTTTCAAATTTTACTCTTTTCAAAATTTACCTCTTTTTTCTAAACTTACTAAACTCGATATATTAAACTTACCACTTGGATTTATTTTTGTCAATATATGTTATTTTCCAGTCATTTGTTATAAAAATCTCAACAAAATATATCAACTATTTTTAGTATAGCATTATGGTTTTTATTTGTCAACATATTAAAAATATCATCAATAAAATAGCCAATAATATATATTATACTTATAAGAATTATTCTAAGCGGTTAGTCTAATTAGAATAACACTAATTTAGAATAAAATATATAGATTAATACTTAACTTACAACATAACTTAATACATAGAATAATACTTAACTATATTCTTAACTAAATAATAACTTAATATTTAACTATATTCTAATTAACTTACTACATATTAACTTACTTCTATTAACTGACTACAATTTAACTTACTTCAATTAACTTATATCTAATTAGAATATTACAATATAACTTAATACATATTAACTAAATACAATAACTTATTACTTAACTTACTACTAACTAAATACTTATTAGACTAATATATTAACTTAATACTAATTAGAATAATACTATATAGTATTATATATAAATGTTACCTATACAGGTAACATATAATTATAGCATGTTTTTAGAAAAAGTTCCTAAAATTTTATTTATTTTAAAATAATCAAATTAACCCAATCCAAAAATAATTAAAATATGAGAATATTCCAAGGAGCGTAGCCCTCTTACTTAAAATTAGTAAGGGTTATGGAGGATAGTTGTTGTAACAATTATTAGTATAACAATTTAATTAAATATATATTGACAAAGATTATGCGATGATATATACTTAAAATATAGTGAGTTGAGGTAAATATGATAATAACAATTGCAGGACCAGTCCATTCAGACAAGACAAGTATAATATGCGAGAGAATAAACGACTATCTTTGTTCTGGGCATGATGTTAAACTTTTTTATCCAATCTTCTTAGAAAAAGAAGAAAAATATGTTATCAAGGGCAATGATTATAAAACAAAGATTATTCCAATATCTGACTTAAAAGATATATTATCTCACATAACAAATTCAAATAAATTAATCATATTTATTGATGAATTTCAATTCTTTGATATAAAAAATTCTGATTATATCTTACAGGAATTGAGCGAAAGAGATGTCGAAGTTATAATATCTGGATTGGATATTAATTATTATGGAACAACATTTGCAAATATGGAATTGGCTTTATCCTATTCTGACAAAGTTATAAAATTGAAAAATAACTGTGAAATATGTTCTTCAACAGAAGGCAGAAGAAGCATAAAATATGTTGATGGCAAGCCCCAATTTGATGGAGATTTAATATCTTTGGAATCTGATAATGTTTCGTATATTTGTGCATGCAAAAGATGCTTTTATGAGAAATTAAATGATGAACAAATATAACAATACAATTTATAACGATTGCTTATTTGTTAAAGATGAGTTAATATATATCAATGAACAGCTTGATTCTTATGAAATATATTGCGATAATCAAACAGAATTCTTTAAACATAATTTAAGAAGATTTGAGACCTCTTTTATCAGTAAAATAAGATATGAAATATGCGAAGATATTAATTATTTATATCGTTTTGAGAAACAATTAATTTATTGGATTTCTTACTTTGATTTCTTAAAACAACAAGACCAAGAAACAATTGATTCAAGTATATATATGATTTTATTTGGAAATTATATAAATTTAAACGAAGCTCTTAAAAAGACAAATCAATATCTTGTTCAAGTTAAAGAAATATTAAACATCTTAAACGAGTATCTAAAATATAAAATATAGGAGAAGATATGTTTAATAATATAACAGATTTGGTATCTAAATGCAATTAAAAATAATGAAATAACAATTGAAGAAATAGTTTAATGTTTTGATATAGAATTGAGAAAGGACTTATAAGATGTTTAATATATTTAAAAAAAAGAAAAACAAGAATATTGTCCAAGAAATAAAAGAACCAAGCATTGAAGAAAAAGTTTACGATAGATTAACAGACTTGTGTTTAAAAATAAATGGATGTAATAGTTTTCATATGAAAGTGAAAACAAAATTAGGTAGTAGATTTTTAAAATACGACAGTATAAAGGACTTCCATTCCAACTATCAAATATTAAGTTTCTTTGAAAATAAATTTGATAAAAATTATTTATTTGAAATTGCTTTTTATAAAAAAATCTCAGGAGATATTTTTGAAGAACCTATAATCTCTTATCATATTGATATTAAGCCAAACTTGGCGAGTAATCACAAAATGACAGAAGGAGAAATATTTAATTGCATATTAGAGTTAGAAGAAATAGCAGAAATAGAAAATAAAAAACTAAATATTTATTTAGAAACAATAAAAAAACTAGATGAACAACACAATAAATTAGTAAATAATTTTAAAAATAGATTTAATTATGGAATTAACAAGGAGAATTAAATAGAGAATAAAGCAAATTTTATGAATAAATGCGAAGACAGCTATGTGCAAGAATATAATTGTGTTATAGAATTAAAGTCCCTTTGGGCGGATAAAAATATCTGTATAGATAGTTGCCTTTTAAAAGAAATAGAATATTTGTGGGGCAAAGGAATAGTTACAACAGGATGTTGTTGTGGAAAACATATTAATAGTCCAGAAAACAGTTCTTTTATAGGAGTAGAAGAAGATTTTATACCTTTAATGAAACAATTGGGTTATCAAGTTAGATTTAACCCATGTAGAATAAATGACGAAGATAGTTTTGTGCCTAAATTTAGTTTGGAATAAATATAATGCAAAAAATAGAAATAAATAAATCTGAGATTATAAAATTAAAATCAAATATTGACAACTTGGCTTTCTACTCTAAATATTTAAAGTTAAAAAAGATTGGAAAGAATTACTTTGCGAATTGTCCATTTCACCAAGAAAGAACTGCTTCATTCCAAATAAATATGGAAACAGGTTTTTATCGTTGCTATGGGTGTGGCGAGTCTTCTGATGTTATTGATTTCTATAAAAACATTGAAAATAAAACCTTTATTCAGTCTGTTTTGGATTTGGCAGAAGAATACAATATAAAACTAGAAATTGACGAGAAAGTAAAGGAATATATATCTTATAGAAAGAAACTATTCAATGCAAACAGATTGGTTTATAACATCTACAATAAAAATTTAAAAGAAAATAAAAATGTCTTGAAATATTTGTACAAAGATAGAAATTTATCTTTAACATCAATAAATAAATTTAAGCTTTGTGCTTCATCTTCTAATCAACTATCTAATATTGACCATTTGTATAAGCAGTATTTCAAAGATTTAAATCTGGTTATGGAGGGAGAAAACGGAAACGAGTTTGACTATTTTAGAACAGAGAGAGCTATATTTCCATTTGTTAATGAATATGGGCAGATAATAGGATTCTCGTCAAGAGCTTTGAATGACAAAGAAATGCCCAAATATCTTCACACAAAAGACTCTGAAATATTTTTAAAATCAGATGAAATATATGGTATACATCAAGCATTGGATTCAATAAAGAAAAAAGATTCTGTCATAATTGTTGAAGGATATATGGATTGCATAAGGTCGCATGAAAATGGATTTACAAATACAGTTGCTTTGGCTGGGTTGAATATGTCAGAGAATGTTGCTAAAAAATTAGGCAAACTAACAAAAAACTTTTATATATGTTTAGACAATGATGAAGCAGGGCAGAATGCTTTAAAGAACATATATGATGCCCTAAAGAAGAATGCTACTTATCCAAACATAATGATTATAAAACTGCCAAAACCAAACAATGTAAAGAAGATGGACTTGGATGAATTTTTATCATATAACTCCTCAGATATGTTTAAATCTCTCATTAAAGGAGCTTTGTCTTATAATGAATTTATAATAAATGAAACACTTAAAACATTTAACTATAAAACAATAGAAGATAAAAAGACATTAATTTATATGTTGAGAGAACACATAAGATGTATTCCAAACATAATTGATAGAAACCAATATATAACTTTAATAGCAAATAAGCTGTCAATTCCAGAAAATGATGTTTTCTTAATCATGAAAGATAGAACAAATTTAAAAGAAGTAAGTCATGGCTCAAAAGAGAAGCAATATGTAACTGCACAAAAGCTATTATTAGCACTATTGTTTTCCTCTCATGATAAGCATTTTATATCAATATTATTTGACGAATATGATATAAAAAATAATTTGAATAAAAACTATCGAGCTTTATATGGAGTAATATCTGAAAAAGTTTTCAATATGTTGACAGAGGATAAGATAACTGATACAATTAATATTATATATTCGATGTTTAATGAGAACGAAACAGTAAAAAATATATTAGCAGATATAGTGTTTAAAGTCGAAGAAGTTGATGCTTATTCTCAAGAAGAACTAAAATTATTTGTGGAAGATTTGCAAATATGTTTAAAGAGACAAATAAAGAAAGATTGATATGATAACAATGGATAAAAATGAAATAATATTAACAAAGGAACAAAATAATATCTTGAAAACATTAAATAATGACCAAGAATATATTGTCATAAACGCTTTTGCTGGAGCATCAAAAGCACAACCACTATATTCTAAAATATTAACCCCTAGTGGTTGGACAACAATGGGCAAAATAAAAATTAATGATGATATAATAGGCTCAGACGGCAATATATATCAAGTAGTTGGAGTTTATCCGCAGGGTGTAAAAAAAATAAATAGAGTAACATTCTCTGATGATTTTTATACTGATTGTTGTGATGAACACCTATGGTCTACCAAAACAGATAAAGAAAGATTCTACAAGAAACAACCAACCGTTAAAACAACTTTAGATTTAAAAAATACTCTATATGAGTCTAATAAAAATAAAACAAGAATTGTTAAAAACCATTCTATAGAATGGTGTAAGCCTATTAATTTTCCAAAAAGGGAATTAAATATACATCCTTATGTATTGGGTATTATAATAGGAGATGGCTCTATTGATTCTAATGGCAATGTAATAATAACAAATCCAGAGATAGATGTAATGGATAAAGTTAAAAGATATTTACCAGAAAATATTTATTTGAAAACAAGAGATTATAAAGATAGATGTATAGCATATGGTATTAATTGTAATACCAGATACAACGTATTCAGTAAATATATAAAAGAATATGGGCTAAATGGTAAAAAAAGTTGGGAAAAATATATACCTGATGATTACATGCTATCCTCTGTAGAAGACAGACTTAATTTATTACAAGGATTAATAGATTCAGACGGATGCGTAAATAAAAATACTTCTAATGTTACATATACCACTACTTCTAAAAAATTAGCAGAAAATATTATAGATTTGGTTCAATCACTAGGGGGAAGAATAACAATTTCTGAAAAAATGGGGAAATATACTAAAAATAATATCACTAAAGAAACAAGAGTTTTTTATTCACTTAATATATTATTTTATAATAATATAATCCCTGTTTCATCAGAAAAACACTTAAGTAGATTTGTAAAAGCAAAAAGACAATATGAAAGATATATTAAAAATATAGAACAAATAGGAGAAGAGGAGTGTCAATGTATAAGAGTAAACGCTCCAAATAGTCTATACATAACAGATAATTATATATTAACACATAACACCACTATTTGTATAGAATTAATTAAAGAAATGCTAAAAAATAATAACAGTAGTAAAATTCTTTACACATGCTTTAATAAGCTTATAATGGAAGAAGCCAAAAGTAAATTCAAAAGGTTAGGTCTGAATATAGAATGCAGGACTGCTCACTCTTTGGCCTTAAAAGAATTACAAAAAATAAAAAAAGTAGAATTAATATTTTATTTAGATTATGATTTCTTTAAGAAAAAGAAAAAAGATAAGAAATCAACCTTTATTGGAGTAAAATATTTAATAGATAAATATACCTCATGCGATTTTAATATGGAAGAGTTCAAAACTATATCTTCAGATAATTTATACAAAGACAATAAGATAACAGCATATGAAAATAGAGATATTGACGAATTTGAAAATATATATAATTTATTAATAAAAGAAAATAAATATATGCACAATATGTATTTAAAAGAATTTGCTTTATTAAATACTTCCATAGAAGAATTCGACTATGTGCTAGTTGATGAGTCTCAAGATTTGGACACAGCAATGCTTTCTATTCTTAAAAACATGAAGTGTAAGAAAAAATACATAGTTGGAGATTCTTTTCAAACAATATATGCTTCATTTAGAGATACGGTAAACGCTTTAGATATTTTAGCAGAAGAAGACAAGTCCAATGTTTATCCATTATCTAAAAGCTTTAGGTTTCATGACGATATAGCAGAATTGGCAAATGTCATTTTAGAAGGAAGTGGCTCTGTATTAAAATTAAAAGGTAATGGCAAAAATAAAAATAAAAACGTATGTGATAAAAATATAACTGTCTTATTTAGAAGTAATTTTGGGATATTAAATTGGGCATGCAAACGGCTAAAATTAGAAAAAAATATAAAGTTTAATTTCAATGGGATAAGTGATGGCAAATCCGCAAAAGATTTTAATGAATTGTATTACGATTTTATTAGCTTGCTAAAATTAATGTCACAAGACAAGAAAGACAAATATTTTGAATCAGAGCTAGATAGGTTTTTTCCAGTTCTAAAACTGTCTCCCAGAGTTCTTAAAATGAAAAAGATAGCTTCTGAAGAAAAGAAATCATTATCTGGATACCTTAGAGAACAATGCGAAAAGAATGTAATGCTAGACCAAGACTTAGTAAATTATTGGAAGTTTGCAGAGGTAACATGGGTAGATTTAATAAACAAACTAAGGAGTTTAGAAAATTCCCAATATGTAAAAAATCCAGATAAGATTTATACTCTTTATACAACACATAAGGCAAAAGGGTGTGAGTGGGATAATGTGATAATAGCTGAAGATTGTTGGTATAGCCATGAATATGGTGTTGATGATGAAGATTACAAACAGGAAGCTATGAATATTATATATGTGGCATTGACTAGGAGCAAAGAGAAATTAACTATAGAATCAGAAATAATTAATGATTTATTAAACATAGAAGGCGAAACAGAGCTGAATGACTTCTTTTCTTCGGGAGATTCTTTTACATCTGTTGAATTAGAAGATGGAACAATTGAAGATGATTATTTAGAAACAGAAGAAACATGGGGAGAATAAAATGAATTATATTAAAAAAATATTATTGATAGCTAAAATATTCACACCCAATAAAAATATAGAATTAAAAGAGCTTTTTATGACAACGCTGATAACATCTTTAACAAAACAAAATCCAAATATTGCTAAAATAGAAGCACATATAACTGTTGCAATTTTAGATGAAGTTTTTGAGCAAGTATTAGAATATGCAGAAGGCAAACAATAATGAATAATAAAATTAATGCAATGCTTTTGTTTGATGGAATATCATGTTCCCAAGTTTCTTTTAAGAAACTTGGGATAGTTACCGACAAATGCTATGCTTCCGAAATAAAGAAACATGCTATAACTGTAACACAACATCATTTTCCTGATACTATTCAGATAGGAGATATAAATAATATTGATTTTAATTTATATAAAAATATATTTATATTAATGGGAGGAAGCCCATGTCAAGACTTAAGTAGATTAAAAGTCGGAGAAGATAGAAAAGGATTACAGGGCGAAAAATCCTCTTTGTTTTTTAAATACATAGAGGCCTTACATACAATAAAGCCAAAATACTTTTTATTAGAAAATGTTATAATGGATAAAGACAATGAAGACATCATTAGTGATTTACTAGGCGTTAAACCCATAAGGATAAATTCAAATTTAGTAAGTTTCCAAAATAGAGACAGGTTATATTGGACAAATATTCCAAATGTTACAATTCCAAAAGATAAAAATATATCATTTCAAGATTTTAAAGATACCGATTATGAGTATTGTAAAAAATTTAAAGTCAACAAAACTCCAAGTAGAATAAAAATGTATGAAAAGCAATGCCCAAATGTAACATATAGAGATAAAATTAATTGCTTGACATGTAAGCAAGATAGACGGAACAATAGTGGATTAATAGATTTTGAGGATTTTTGTAGATATTTGACAACTAGAGAACTTGAGTTAGCACAGACTATTCCCATTGGATATACAAGCATGTTAACAAAAACACAATCTGAAAATGTACTTGGTGATTGTTGGACTGTTGATGTAATAACTCATATATTAAAGTGTATTCCAGAATTAAAGGATATAATAAATGAACAATAATTGGGAAACAGAAGAAGAAAATACAAACATTCTGATGGTCTGCAACACAGTTAAATCTAGAGATGCCGACAATCCAGAAACAATAAAGAGATATTTTACAATATACGAAAGAGATAAAACTAGTTTCTTGCAATTGTTTTCTCCTCTTGATTATTTTGATGATTGGGCATTTAGAATAATTGAAGATAAATACGAATTAAAAGACATCATTGTGAATAACTTTCTTTCAACAAATAGAACAGAAGAATATGATAAGAAATTTACTTCTGTGAGCAGAATTAGTAATGATTTAACTCCAATGTCTCCTTCCAATAAAGGCTTGATATATTGGATGAAGGGGCAAACATTGGAATCATATCGAGAGCAAGAGCTGTTAAATAAATCAGCTCAAAATAAAGGAAATGACCTACATCTTGCGTTGGAAAGAGTTTTATGCGATAATAAACATGTATCAATAAAAGAAAAAAATATAGAAGAATATGTTAAAGATTTAGAACATAAAGACTTGTGCATTGAGGCTTTAACAAAAGCAAAACAGTATAAATGCAAAGAATCAAAAAATTATATAAAAGATGTTCTTTATCATTCAGACACAATATATTCAGAAATATTTGTTAAATCAAAAAAGTTAGAACTTCAAGGTTGCATAGATTGCCTTTGTTTCTACAAAAACAACCTTTACATATCTGATTTTAAGACCACATCAAAAATAAATAAAGCAACTGGAAAGAGAGTATTCAAATCACCAAATGATTTAGCTAATTATCAAAGACAAATATGCCTATACGGAATATTATTAGAGGAAGAGCAAATAATAAGAAATATAAATGAATTACAATATATGTTAAATGTCTTTCATATGGTAGAACCAGAATACAGAATATATCATTTTGAACAAGAACATATCTTGGGTTTAAGAAAAGAAATTTTTAGAGTTGTAGATTGGTTTAATAACGCAAAAGGAGTATAAATGAATAAAGTTTTAGAGTTTAAAGAATTACTAATAAAGTTAATAGAATCTGGAAATACAAATTGCGGAAGAAATCAGGTAATAGACAAAATAAATACCGCTTTTGAGACTTATAAAATAATGGAGAATAAATAATGAATAAAGTAATTGAAATCATAGAAAACTTAAAGAATTTATCTGGGAATTTGCAATTGGACTATTTGAAGTCTGTAAAAGATGAGCCAAATTTAAAAGAAGTGTTGCTATATACTTATGATTCAAATAGGCAATACAAAATAAAAGAAGACAAGTTTAACAAATGCTTAAACGGAAAAGCTTATTCTGTAACAAAAAGAGATTTGGTTTGGGAAGATTTTAAAAATATTTTGGATACATTGGACTCCTTGAAGGGTGTTAAGAATGATGATGTTGTCGATGTTTATAAATTCATCATGTCTTTGAATAAAAAATCAGAGCAAGAATTATGTCAAGGCATCTTGTTTAAGGATTTAAAAATTGGTCTTGGTGTATCTTCAATAAATAAAATTTGGGACAACTTAATAATTGACTACCCTTATCTTGGAGCAAGTGGGTTAAATGATAAAAATAAATCAAAAATCAAATATCCTTGCCTTGCTCAAAACAAAGAAGATGGGTTGTTTTGCAATGCTGTTATAGAATATATGACAAATAAGTGTGAATATATTTCAAGACAGGGTAAAAACTTATCAATAGGGAGCATATTAAATAATGAGTTGCTCCGCTTATCAAGTAATTTTGAATATGACAAAATTGTATTTACTGGAGAGATAAGAACTTTAGCCTCAGAAGACGTATTCAATTATTTATTATCTAAAACTAAAGATAGTAAATTTATTAAAAATTTAAAAAATGAACAATCTCTTAATAAAAAATATCTTAAAAGGGAAATATCTAATGGTTTTATAAATGACGAAAAAAGACCAGAAGAACTAAATAAATATATTAAGTATATTGTATGGGACTATATTCCATGGAATCGTTTTGTTGAAAAAGAATTTAATAAAAAATGTGTTGATAGATTTGAAGATTTAACAAAAATATTAATCGACATTAAGTTATATTCTTTTATAACTGTTCCAGAATATAAAATATGTAACTCTTTTGAAGAAATAATGGATTATTTTGAAGAAGTTAGAAATAATAACGAAGAAGGGCTAGTTGTTAAAAATATTGATAGTATTTGGAAAGATACTAAATCATTAGCATTTAAAATAAAAGCCAAAGAAGATTGCGATTTAGAAATTATTGGATTTACAGAGGGCAAAGGGGCGTTAGAAAATGCTTGCGGAGCAGTGTATTGTAAGTCTTGCGATGATAAATTATTCGTAAATGTCAAACCTAGGACTCCAGATATATGTAAGTACGTTTGGGATAACCAAGAAGAATTTCTAAATAAAATATTGTGTGTTGAATATAATGAAAAAGTGATTGGTCAAGATAAACAAATATTTACGTTGCAACATCCGAGATGGATTGAGATAAGAGAAGACAAAATAGTTGCAGATAATTTAGAGAATATAAAATAATGATTAAATATTTTATAACTGGTTTTGTTTCGTTAGCTTTATTAATATTAATTGTAAAAACAACAATTGGTGCTATTCTGATTCCAATTGCAGTAATTATTGGTTCAATTTGTATAGTTGGATATTATATACAAGAGACAATTATAAAGCCAATAATAGAAAAGTAGTTTACATTGCAGATAAGTTAGAGGATATAAACAATAGATATGATAAATGAAAATACAAAATTAACTCCTGTATTTAGAATAGATGGAGAATCAGATATTGAGTTAAGAGATTTTTTATGATAAAGCTTATATTGTCAAGAAATTTAGAAAAGGATGATTTTTTAAAAGTCCATGATTATGTTCTTAAATTAAGAAAAGACAGTGTTGCTTTAAACAATTTAAGCAAAGAATATCCGAGTATGTTTTAATGAATAAAAGAAAACCAGAATATGTAGAATTTCTTTCTATTATTAATGATGAGAATAAATTATTGAAAATATTAAATCCCATTGTTGGTTCGTCAAATAATCATCCTGCAATAAAATATAATACAAACTGGTTTTATTCTCATTCTAATCATCCTCTTTATTCATTAATTATTCAAAGATTATTGGACGAGGTTTATCAATATTGGTTATCTTTATCTGATAATACATCAATATCTTTTTGCAAATCAATAAAATATATTTTCAATAAACATGGAATCAAATAACAAATTCTCAGCATAAATTACAGCTATTGTAGTTAGATAAAAACACACTAAATATGTTTTGGATACAAATACACCATGTTAAATTTACAATCGTTATTTTATAGTTAATTAGGCATGATAATGGCAATAATAAAGAAAAACAAAAAAGAAGAGAGAAAGATAACATCTGGTCTCATAAAGAGTTGTTTATTTTCTCATTATAGATATAAAAGGCAAATGCACCATCTATGTTCTGAAGTTGGCACATACAACGCAGATTTTCTTGTTGTTAACAAACTAGCATATATGTATGAGTTTGAAATCAAAATATCAATGTCTGATTTGAGAAACGATAAAAAGAAAAGGAAGCACTTTAGATATATAAATATTAGTACATTAAAATACGGTTATCAGAAATATTTTATTCCTAACTATTTTTATTATGTTGTTCCAGAAGATATGTATGATAAAGCAGAGGAATATATATTGCAGAATTGCCCTCATTATGGTATCGTTATATTTAAATTAGGAAGAAGTATGTGTTTGGATTCATTGATAACAAAAAGACAGGCTTCTAAACTACATGATGAAAGATGTAATAAGAAGGCTTATGAAGCGATTATAGCAAGAATGAGCAGTGAATTAGCAACATTGCATAATAAGTTATTAAGTAAATGATATATGTATTAGAATATAGCTATAACTACAAAGGCAAAGCTAAGATATGGCTTTATAAACAATTATTTTATGATGAAATAACAATGTTCGCACATTACGATAGGGCTGTAGAAAGATATAGCATGTATGACAATTTTAAGATAAAGAAAAGAGAATATAATGAAGATAACCAAAGAGGAAATGAATGATAAGATTATATCATTAGAAGCAAGAATTATAAACCTAGAAAGAATAGTGAACAATTTAGACAACAGAACATTTAGCCAGATAACGCTTGGTCCTTTGCCAGATTTGGATAGATATAAGATATTTGGTGTTGATAAAATTAAGGAAATACAATGATAAAAAAGGACATACTTATCGTCACAGATATTTTATTCTGGAAGATGATGCGTGGCAATAACAACAGAATATCGTCATATTGTAATTATTTATCATTGGAAAACAATGTCGATATATTCATGTTAAATAATGATGAAAAAGATTATTCATTAAAGAACTGTTATTATTATGATGACTTTTTAAGTGACGATTGCGAGAATATAAAAGAAGAACATGTTAGTGCCTTAAATAGTTTTATAAAAAAGAAATTATATGCAGATAAAAAATACGAAATTGTTATTTTCCCTTATATTTGGAGTGACTATTTAGCTAAAGACAAGCATGACTTATATGAATATAAAACAATAGTGGACACAAACGATTGCTTATCCAAAAGGTCTGAATCGTTTAGAGAATATGGTGTAAATTATAGAAGACCATATACACTAGAGGAGGAAAAAGAAAGTTTAAAAGGCTTTGATTATATCATGGCTATTTGCGATGAAGAAAAATTACTATTTGAAGAAATGGGGTTTAGTAATGTTTTTACCTCTAAATATTTTTACGAGAAACCAAATGACAATTTAAATAAATTAGGATTTATAGCCTCAAATAATTTGTCATCTTTTGAATCAATTAAATGGTTTTACAAGAATGTATTTAAGAATAAACTAGATAGCAACTATTATTTATACATATGTGGTGATTTATCTAAAGCCCCAGAAACCAGAAGGATGTTTCTTGGTAAAAAAAATATTGTTTTATATGCTCCAATATTTAATATTAGTGATTTTTATAGAATGGTTGATATTGCCATAAACCCTTGCATGTTCGGTTCGGGTTTGAAGATAAAGAATATCGAAGCAATATCTTTTGAGAAGCCAATAATTAGCAACAAACAAGGGTTGCAAGGCATGATAGAAGAAAAGAAATATGGTATCATAGAGGAAGCCAATACTGTTGGAGAGTGGTTAGGGAAGATAAAATATTTATCTAATAAAATAAATTATGGTATTGCTATATACAAAATACAGGGATATAATCATAAAAATTCTGCTGATAAAATTTATAGAGAGTTAAATAATGTTATTGGATAAAAACTTAACCATAGACAATACTGGGATAATTTTTGGGTGTGGTGCATCTATAGAGTCAATAAAAGAATATATTCCACTTATCCAAAAAAAATGGCAATGTGGTTACCTTAACCGTTTTCCAGAATTTTATCCAACGCAGAATAAAGGGCAGGATTATTGGTTATGGGCTGATTATCGCTTTTACAGCGATAATCTTTGTGACAGAAGCCATTTAATGAAAGAAGAATACTTAGAAAAATCTTTACAAATAAAAGACAAAAGAGAATTTTTAAAAGACTATAAAATAATAACAACTCCAGAAATAAATAATAGGGAAATAAACAAAGAATATATCAAGGTTACAAATGGAGAAGAAATACACCTAGAGGGATATATTAAACCCCATTATTTGTTTAATGCAGTTGTGGATGATATACAGTTAGAAATGAATAATAAATTAATGATGTACAAAACAAGTTTGCACGCTGCTATTAATTTTGCAATAATAAAAAAATATAAAAATGTAATATTAATTGGTGTTGATTTAGACAAAAAATGGAGGCACTTTTATGATAACATAATAGACCCTTCCATCTTAAAAAACCATAAAGATGGGAAAAGATATGACATCATGATTGATAAATTATATCAATGTAAAGACTATATCAATATATATAAAATTAATAAATTAAATAATCTTAGTTTTGAATATTTGAATATTAGTATATTATTATGATAAATAGGGTAGAAACATATGATTAAATGAAATAAAACATAAGATAACGTTGCACTCAGCAATTTATTTAGCTGTTGTGCAACGATTTACTAACGTAATATTGATGGGGTGGATTTAAAAACCTTTCAAAGAGATATGTCGTATTAATAAAAATGAAAGAATAAAGTAAAGAATAATGAAAATACATAGAAGTAGCAAATGTTATTTTAATAAATGGCTAACTACCAAGAAAAAACAAGAATTAAAAGAAATTTTGGTTGAACACTCTCGTATTGTTAATTATTTTATTCGAAAATATGAAAACGACATTCCGCAGAAAAAGAAAAATGAATTACTTTTAGCTAATTATATACAAGAATGTATTTCTGATACAAAAACATTCTTTACTGCCAGAATGGTTAAAAACTGTTTTAGTGAAGGCTATGGAATGATACAGTCTTCTAAATCACTATCAACTTCTATGGGTAAAAAATATGTTTCTCCTAAGCATTATGGGAAAAGGATGATTCTTTCTGAAACTATTGCCACACACGATATAGCTAGGCAGACTAAGTTATTTGATTTCAATTTAACTTTAGGTTGCGTAAGAACCGATAGGAAGAAACATAAAATTTCAATACCTTTAAAAAGACACATACAATTTAATAAATGGAGTATTCTCGGAAAATTATCTAAATCAGTAGTTATTACAGACAAATATGTAATATTCTTTTTTAAAGTAGAGACTGGCAAGAAGAAAACGGAAGGTGAGTTGGTAGGGTTCGATTTTGGCTTAAAGAGATTAGGTACTCTCTCTAATGGAGACGTTATTGGAAAAAATATTAATAAATTATTGTTGGAATTAAACATAAAGAAAAGATGTAGTAAGGCGTATTACAGAAAGAAGGAAGAAATAAGGGAGTATATCAACAAAGAAATTAAAGATATAAATTTCAACGATAAACAACTGATAGTTGTTGAAAAATTAAAGAATATGAAATATAAGATGAAAGAGAGAGGGCGACTCTCTAAAAGTATTCGCTCTGTTTTCTATAACTTAAGTTATAGGCAAGTTCTACAGAGAATACAAATGTTGTGTGAAGAGAACCGTGTCTCTTTTCGTTCAATTTCTCCATTCTGGACTTCCTGCGAGTGCTTAAGTTGCGGACACATAGAAAAGAAGAATCGTTTATCACAGGAATCTTTTGTTTGTCTGAAGTGTGGTCATTCAGATAATGCAGATTCAAATGCGAGCAAAGTAATACTGAAACGGTTCATCACAGGAAAGTACGGTTTCTGTTACCAACAAGATAATTTAAAGGAATATTATATTTCTGCAAATTAAAATGAACGGTAGATTTGAATAAGGAGTGGAATCATTTTTATGATAATATTCCAGAGGGAATAGTTTTAAAAGAACACAAAACTGGAAAAAGATACGATATAATGATTGATAAATTATATAAATTTAAAAAACACATTAATATATACAAGGTTTGTGATAATTTTTTAGATTTTGAATTGATTGATATTAATCTATTAATATCTTAGAATGCAAGTTGAGTTTTTTAATTTGCCTTTAAAATAATCAATGCAAAACTTTTCAGCATCGCTTTCGTTAAAATCTTTGCAAGAGAATATATTTAAAGACATCTTTCGGTCAACCTCAAAAGAATGGGCTGTTATATTGGACGTTAATATGAACTGGACTGCACTCCAACCTTTTAAATGATTGAACTCCTCTTCGCTCTTATTTGCGTCCTGTGAATATTCCCAATAGAAAAGCTCTGTTCTTTGCATGTCTATCTCTTTGCACATTTCTATAAAGAAATTATCCAGAGATTCTTTTGTTAATGTTTCTTCACTGCAATCATGAATATCTAATATTAATTCTTTGCCCATTGCACCATTTGGTAATTTGTTCATATTATTGACCTCTATATCTATGCCGAAAATATTTCTAGTTTATTGTCTACTGTTCTAAATGAGTCAACATGAACCCATGTTTTAGCAGATTTTTTATCTTCTATTCTTCTGAATAATTTTAATTTATTATTAATTATTAAATTCTCAACATGTTTTCTCAAGCCTTCAATGTTTCCATTTATGGGCTTTAAATCAAAACCTTTTGCTAAAACATGAGCAGAGACATAGGGTGTTTTTTTAGATTTTACTAAACTGTCAATATTGCATCTCAATCCAGATTCACGATATTGACCTCTATTGTGCCAGTCGTTTATTTTTATTCCACTATTCCATGTTTCTCTGATTATGTCTAATTCTTTCAATATTGATTCATCAAAAAAAGACCATATGAAATTTTCTCCATACTTGGGAAAGTAATAATTATAAACTTTGTCGCTGACGAGTTCTTTTATGTTGAAATATTTACATTTATATATCATTATCCTGAGTACCTCATGTTGGTTTCCTGCCATGAAACTGAATTAGGTCTATAAACATTACTTGCGTTGTAGTTAGTAGCATCAACAGCCACGCTATTTAAAGGTGCTGAGTCTATAGCACTTGACAAAATGCCGTAAGTGTTATTTTCGCCATCTAATAGTAATCCAGAAGATGTTCCTGTGTTAGCATTAGTATAGAAATTAGTAGTATTTGTTCCTGAAAAATATTTATTAAGACCCTTTATCCCACTAGCATATGGGTTAAAATTAGCAATGGTAGTAACAGCATTGCTATACACAATGTTGGCTAATAATTTATTACTATCATTAACAGGTTTAAATTTGGTTGGTACAATGCCTAAACAATGTCTATTTAATTGCATATCTAAAGCGGATTCAGTACACCATAAATAAATTTCTAAAACATCGCCTACAGTAGGTTTGTTTGCTCCACTTAAACTACAGAAATTAAGATTAGCTTTATTATTAGCTGCTACAGATTGAGAGCCGTTCCCAATGCTTGTGCTATTTCGTTTTACTCGCCAATTTAAAGTTCTCGCGGAGCTTCCATTCCCATTAAGACATCCTGCAAGTAAAAAACCTACATAGTCTATACTTTTAGGTAAATCTCCAGTTAGCGTTGGATAATGCCCCAATTCTACTGTGTAAGAAATTTGCGGACTTCCAACAGGCTCAACATCAGGAAGCGTTGCAGGACTTCCAATTAATGTCGTTGAATAATTGTAAGTAAGAGTACAAGTTTTTTGCGGGTAAATTTTAAGCTTGCTATTGATATTATTAAAAATCATAGTAAATAACCCTCAATTTTGATATAAATATCTTCGTTTGCTATCGGCACATAGGCATTGTTAGCTATAACTGCTATCCAGACAGTGTTATTTGCACCTACTGTTAATTGGTCTGCTATTCCTGTTTGTTTATACCCATAAAAACCTGTAGAAATATTCTGAACTGTTGTTTGTATAGGTTCTATAAGACTAGAAAATACAGCTTTACCTTTGTCTAATCCTAATATTGATGCGCCTAGCGGTTTAAATATTGCATGGTCGCCCACTCCTCCACCAGAAATCATATCTGAATTTGTTAAATTAAAGTTAAAAATTTGTACTATAGCAGACAAAAGGGGGCTTGCTGCTCCGTTGGAACTTTCTAGCATAACTTTTGAAAATTGAATAATATCACCCGTAACTACTCCATACGATGTTAAATCTAATGGAATTAGCGTATTTGCATCAGTAGCGGTGTTGATAATATCTCCTATCGTGTATGCACCAGGTGTATCGTTTGGACGCGTTATTTTTACTTTCGCTACTAAACTTTTTTTACCTAGCCTTGTTAATAGACCTTTAATATTAGCAAGCAAACTTGATGTTTCGCTTGTACTATCTGTGTTTGCTGGGTCGGCTGATGTGCCGAGAGCATCCTGTATTAATCCTAAGTCACTCCCCATTGAAGAACTTAAACTATTTTTTATTGCTTCTATATCAGCAGAATTATCTATCCCTGCACTGCTTGCATTTTTCATATTATCAAAATTTATTCCACCCATTTTATGCTCCTTATTTATTTGTTAGTATTTTTGTTATATTCTCATTTATTGATTTTATTTCTACATAAAATTTATCTGTCATGTTATCTATTTTTTTATCTAATTTGTCCATATAATGTTCTAATCTGTCATATACATTAGATATTAATTCATCTTTGTTGCAACATTTTTGATGTTCCATCAAATCTATTTTTTTAGCATAATCTTCTTTCAAATCAGTTTTAAGATTATCTATTCTTCTATTAAGATAATACACAATCATTCCTGCTATTATTATTAAGCTTAATATAAATATGGACGCTGCCAATGGTAAACCACTTGTCGATAAAATCGAAAATAATGTTTCTGTCATTGTTCTTTCCTTAAAATGAATGCCAAGCCATGTTTTATAATATAAATACTTTTCCAAACTCTTTATTTTTAAACATATCCAATAAATTGTCTGGACTTATTTTAGAGGGTATAATATCTTTTAGTATATTTGTGACGATAAAGCACTCTGTTGCAAATTCACTGCAAAAATATTTTTTTGTATCTTTTTTAAATTTTATAAAGGTAAAGAATTGTGATAAAGTTATTGTTAGCAATTGAGGGAAATCGTATTCTTTATTTTTTGATTGCTTTATTAATTCATCAAACCTGTATTCGTTTTTTTTAAATATCTCTCTGTTTGTTTTTGATAATTTTCCAACAAATATATGATTATTTTTATCTTTTATAACATCTTTTATGTTTCTTTCTTTATATCGTGGATTGACAAATTCTCCCATTATCTCATCCGTTATCATTATTCCAACATGTGAAGTTTGCCCATTCGTTCCCCATTCAATCAACCAGCTTATTATGTTGTTGTTACTAAAGAATACAACATCTCCTTTTTCAAACTTCATTATATTTATCCCTAAATTCATATTTAAAGCCATATTAAACCTCCTACGTTGGGTCAACTTTTGCTGTCAATAAACCATCTTTAAATGTTAAACTTCCGTCAGTACCGCCTGATGTTATTTTTGCCAATGCAACAGTGGTTGTTAATCCTGCTGAGCCGTCAGAGGATTTATAAGAATTTGCCTGAAATGTTCCATTTACATTCAAAAATTGACTTGCTGTATCGGTATTAAATTTACCATAAATTAGAGCCTTTACTTTAGCGTCAGCTTTGCTTGCCCTTGTTGTGTTATCAATCATTAGTACTTGGGAGTCTGTTTCGTAATACCCTGCTTGATTCCCTAAAAATACACTGCCATAACCTGTAGTGTTGGAATATCCTGCTTGATAACCAATTGCTGTATGATAAAAACCACCTGTATTATTGTATAAAACATTTCCGCCAATACCAGTATTATAACCTTGATTAGTATTATACCCGGCATATCTACCTAAGAGTGTATTCCAGTTATAAGTAGTTAATGAATACCCTGCATTTGAACCCAATAAAGTATTATATGACCCAGTGGTCATACTTTGACCTGCTTGACTTCCTATAAAGGTCGCATCTCCTGCCCCTGTAATATTTAACCCTGCATTAAAACCTAACGTAGTAGCCATTTGGTCTAACATTATAGACCTATTATTACCAACAGTAATAAAATTGCTTGTAGTATTTGGCGACCACCAACGAGAAGTTCCTGCTGATAAAGAAGCATCTGCAATATTATCTTCGTAAGTGGAAGTTGTATTATCATTTATTGTAGCCACTAATAATTGAAAAGAATCTGCTTGACCTACCGGAGTTCTATATATTTTTCTTCCTGTGACTCTTGAGTCGGTTGATACTGGAACAGTTATGGTTACTTTTTTATGACTCGCATCTGTTGTAATCGAGGCGACTGTGCCATGATTGGTTTCACCTACAGCAGTAATATAGGTAATATAGTATCTATATGCGCCTACTCCCAACAACCCAGAAGCGTCTAATACAAGAGAAAGAGTTGGAGCAACTGGCTTTGTTACTGTATAGAAATTAATCCCCATCCATGAGTTTATCATTTCGTTTGACGATGAGCCTTGAATATCTATTCCATGAAAAACTGGACTTGCTGTATCTCTAACATCTTGATTTACTTTTGAATTATATTCAGATGTTTCAACTTTGTTTAACAAGTCACCTGTCAAGCCTTTTATTTGATTTTGCTTTATTCTTTCTCTACCAGTCATAACTTATGTCCTTTTAAAGAGTAAAATATTAATAGTATTGGCTTTTAGCTCTACCGAATTATTAACAACATTAAGATTATTAAAATTATAATAAATTTTTCTTATTTCAGAAGGATTAGCCTCGCCATCATTAGTATTTAAAACATTATAATCAAGCGGCAAGTCTTCGCCCATAACAATACTTTTCTTAAACTCGCAATTAGAAGGTAAATCTAAATTGATAGTTCTATTAGAGCCTATATTTACAATAATTACAGACATTTTGCCTGTGTCATAAGTTGCTGCAATTTCTACATTATGATTATTGGATTCAGTTTTTAGAACACTTTTATAAATATACTTATTAAATAGCTTTATGATGTGAGCTGTAGGCAACAGTACAAAGGATTTTGTTTTACTGGTTTCAAAAGTTCTAAGCAAAACCCCAAAAGAATCAGATAAAAATTTAGAACTTGAAGTTGTGTAAACGTCTAATAATTCAAAATGGCAGAGTTCCCTAAAACCTAATGTATTGACTGCCGACAATATAGTTCTAGCGTTAGCCAAAGCACCTAAGTATGAGGACATATTTCTGTCCGATAAATTAAAAGCGTTAAATTCTCCGACTACTATTTGTGGATTGGTTACACCGCCATTAATTAAGGTTCTATAACAATTATCCCTAATTATTACATTATGACCATTTAATATCTGGTCAACACAGCTTTCAAATGTGTTAAAGGTGGGATTGTCAGAAGGTTTTTGATTTAAACTTTTTTCATATGGAACAAAATAGTAATAATGCGGAGCATAATAAATATTTTCATCATTTTTATAATTATCTAAATGTCCAGAAGCAAGCATATCTTCGCCAAAAGCATGTCCCATTACATAGTATGCCCAATAGTCTGAATCTCCTTCCGTAAAAGTAAGCATTACTTTTAAATCAGAATCAACTTCACGCATTTTTTCGATAAAAACAGAAGCTATTTGTGCATATTCAGAAGCTAAGAAATAATTACTATAAGCCCCAATAGCATAATCTTCATTGCCAATTTCCCAATAAGCAATTAAATCCGCATTTCCTGAATCATAAATATATTGCACCAATTCTTTGGCAGATACAGCCATTTTATCAACTAATTCCCAATCTACATTGCCACCGTTGCCTGTTGGAAAATCAGTATTTGTTAATAAATGAGTTCCGTCTTTTGTAAAACTAATTGTTTTTGTTTCTTTGTCAAAATAAGCATGATTATTAACTTGCATTATTATTTTTAAATTATGTTCTCGGCAATAAGCTAGTATATCATCGACAAACCACATATTTTCACGACTAATGTTTTTAAGATAAGAAGCTCTCCAAAAAGTCCAATTATTAAATCCTTCGATAAGGTCATCGTAAGGTATATCCCAAAAAAATGAAGCAACATATACGCCTGAAGGAAACCTAAGTGTCTTCATTCCTAAAAGTTTTGTAAAATCTGCAAGAGTTTTTAATTGATTATTTTGTATCATCAAATTGGTTGTTCCTGCTGAATTATTAGCATTAAACCAATTTGAGTTTATAAAGCTTGATTGAGGTAAAGTTTTTATTGTTTCGTTTTCAATAGTTACTATATTTTCAGTTCTTTGATTATCTTTAAAAGCTATTTCATAATTATCACAAACATCTTTCATTGTTAGAACTTCGTCATATAAACGATAACTATATATTTTTACTGGTTTATTCTCAAAAGAAATAAGCTCAAAATCATAAGTATTTACGTTATTTATTTTGGTTGGATTTATTTCCCATCCTATTTGTACCTTATTGCTATATCCCACTAAATTATAATTCTCGTCATAAGTTATAACAAGATGATGAATTTTGTCTTTTCTCAAACAAGCCCTTGCGCCTGTCATGCAGTTTTTAAACCAACCTACTCCTGTAAAGATAGCTTTTATCCAAAAATACCACACAGATGCATAAGAATTATAATGCTCTACCATATCTTCTTCGATAGAACATGTTATTTCTATTGAAAACTTAGTGTTCAACATTAAATTTTGGGAGTAAGGTATTCTTATTTTACTTAATCCATCACCTAAAAGTCTTACATGATAAGGTGTGTTATCGCCATCGCCTAAAATTGCCTGATTCAAATTTTCAATTGTCGCATTATCAGCAGCCTTTGAAGGGTTATATGTATTTGCAAGATTATACATACCAAAATTATTAATATCAAGACCATCAGAAGTGTTATGATAAGACCTTATATCAACTATACAGTTATTAGGTTTTGATGGAAGCGTAAATGACATTGTAACCTCTTAAAATATGTAACTTATCACACCTGACGAATCTTTATATGCTAATTGATTTTGGTCTGTTGAATAAAAAAATGAGTTTATTGGTGCATTTATTTCTGCGGAAGCTTTTGGTCTAAAAAATCCATCTCCGATATTTGGCTCTGCGGTAATTGCATATATTTCTAATTCATCATCAAGTTCGGGGGCAGTATCAAAAGTTAAGGTGTCTAAAACATAAGTTCCTAAAATATCAGGAGAATATCCTACTCCATTAAGTTCTATTCTGATGTTTGGATAGATTTCATCAGTTATAAAAACTTTGTTGACTCCATCAATATCTCCTGTGAAATTTACAGGTTGTTGACCCGATAAGAGATTTTGAGCAGAAAATCCATTTATTACACTTACATTAAACTCATTTGCACTAAAGTCTTGTGTTAAATTTCCAGCAATTGCAGCTTTTGCATCTAAATTATCTTGTAATCCATTAATTGTACTTATATTTTGAGTATGAGCAGAAGGAGTGAAGTCTAAAGGTTTTTCTGACAAATCACTATAACTTCCAGAAAAATTAGCTTTATTCTTAAATTTTTTAGAATCGAAATCATAGAACAAAATATCATCGTCTTGCAAATCAACTGTTTCAACATCTAATAATTCACTTGTTCTTGTTGCTCCAGATTTTATTATTGAGAAGTTTATATTTCTATTTCTCGAAACAGAAAAATTAACATCTTCATTTTTAGAAACAGCAAAATTAATATTCGCATTCTTCAATGTGGAGAAATTGACATTATTATTTTTAGATATTGAAAAAATTATATCTGTCATTTATGAAACATCTCTTGTTGCATTTTTATTTATTTGAAAATTACCAACCCCAAGAGTGGTAATTTTGCCATTTGTATCTTTCATTCTAAAATCACATGCATATTTGCCAGCAGATAAAGCTTCTGTTTCCGCACTTGTTAATGTCAATAATGACTTTCCGTTTGTTGGGTCAGAATGTTCAATTATTTCTTTTGGACCAATCAGGGCAATTTCATCAGCATCATTGAGATTATTTTTTACAGTGAAGAATATTGTATAACCAGTTATGTCCAATGGCTCATCATTGTTATCTGCGTCTGTAAAATTTAAAGTATACGAATCATCATCGCCTTTATATTCTATGATATTTTCCATCTTTACCTCTGTTAAAAATACATATTAACTAATATGATATTAATTATTAAAATTTATTTTGGTATGTTTGTATCTAAAATATATTTAACATGTTTTTATCTCACTAATTACTGAGAGATTTATGCTGAGAATTAATCATTTGAGTAATGCATATTAAAATTCTATAGCAATCGCTTCAATTTCTTCTTTCGTTGTTGCTGCAACGATTTGACCTAAGACTGTTGCTCTTTTTGTTTCTACAATTGCCTTATATGTTACAATCTCGATATATATTGCATTTGCTTGACTTTTTGTTATTTGACGGATATTGCCGTTAAAATCAATCAATGGCATTGGCAATATGTCTTCATCATTAAGATTACTGGTTGCAATCATTGCTCCCATGTAATTCATTTGGTCTTCTTGCTTGATATGTAATTTATATCCCAAAGTTGCTGAATCTAAACCATTCAAGAAAACATCTGCAAATTTTGATTGAACTTCAATGTTTTTTTCTGTTTTTAATTTTTCTAAATCAATAGGTTTTTCTACCACTTGACCATCAATAACTACAACATCTTTGTCATAAAGCTCAACAGGAACTTCTATATAATCAGGATAGTAATTGTAAGCTATAAGATTTCCTTTTGTTGGTTGGAAATCAATGTTTATCTTTTGGTTTGTATTCATATTTATTATTTGATATTGCATTAGAAACTCCTCTCAATATCTACTATCAGCCCATAAGTTGCTGCATTTTGTATACTTAGAGCAGTAAGTCCTGATGCAATGATATTAAAAACAGGTGTTGCATCAGCGACAATTATAAGGGTATTATTGGAGTCAATACAGTAAGGTTCATGACCTGATTCTGCCCTTAAAGGATATCTTGTACTGTCTGAATATTTTATTGCACCAACTGTAACTTTTTTTAGTTTTGTTGTACCTATATTGTGGTTTTTTACAGTTTGAGCGTTGATAAAATTACCAGATGTTTGCTCGTAGTAATATTTTCCATTATAAGCATAACTTATAGGAGTTCCAAGAGTTGTTGATTTTGTAACTTCACCTATTTTCACAAACTGTTTGTCTGTCCATACAGAACCATTAAACAATTGAGGTAATAGTGGATTTTGATTTATAAGTAAATTTAAATCACCGTTGTCGGGGGTTGTAGGTAAAACATATTCTTCTGTTATATTTCCTCCTTCATAAGTCACAGGATACCAAAATTTAACTTCGTTCATTATGGCATATCCCTGACTATATCCACCAACAAGGTTCGCTTGAGGACGAATAGAATAGTAAGAATATGCAGTTGTATTTGGAATAACAATAACAGGATTAGTTCTAAAATCAGCAGAATACGCATTTAATAAAACTGTCCAGTTTGTTCCGTCATTAGAGCCAGACACAGTAACTCTGCTCATACCACAATAAACAGTAGGATTTGAATTTGAATATATTTGTACTTTATTTAAAATTATTGGTGTAGAGCAAGATATTCGCATATAGTTTGCAATAGTTCCTGATTGAAAACTTGTGTATGTTGAATTAACGCCATCTATGCAGTTCCAGCAGTCTCCCAACAAAGTATTGTTTGAATATAAATATTTGCCTACAGTAAATGTGTCTTTTGTTGCAGATGTAAATATGGGCGATATTACATCGGCACTATATCCAATATTAAAAGCAATTGCAACAACACTATATGTTCCATCATAAAGATTTATTAAATCGTCTTCTTGAATAATAATTTTATAAACACCGTCAGCACTTATTCCTGTAATATTTGCAATACTTGAAATCTCATAATGTTTGCCATTCGGGAAAGTTATTCCCAGATTTGCATAAGAAGAACCTACTTTGAAACTTACTTCTGTATCAGAAACTTTTGTAATTATATCTGCATATCCGTTAACATCTGTGTTTCCTGAATTAGCACAGTAGGTTGTATAATTTTGTTTATTATTCAGTTGTCCTAAGTTTACAGCATTAGTTAAAACCAATCCATCTGACACAGAGAAAATTTCGTCTGCATTTCCATTTGTTAATGCTCTTTCATTTAATTGAGTTTGAATAGCCGATGTAACACCTGATACATATTCTAATTCAGTTGATGTAACAGATGACGAATCTATTTTACCATCAGCATCAGCAATTAAAGCTGTACTTGCTGTTAATTCATTTGTTAAATAATAATCAAACATGGCAACAAACCAAGTTAACCAAGCGAATGTTAAATCCCATTCCCAGTTAAAATGATTTGATTCTGGTTTTTCAGCAGATGTAAAGCCCAATGTTAATTTCTCATCACTTGGTCTTTCTCTGTTTGTTGTTCCAAAAGAAGCAGGAATATCATATTCATCTCCTGTTGTTAATAAATCTGGTTTTATAGGTGCAGTCATTATTTTAATACCTCTTATATAATATATTTATTTTTAATAATATTTAAGTAATTTTATCAAAGTTAGTAAGTAAAACTCCAGAAGGTAAAGCAACCTGTAAAAATTCTGACATATATTGTCTTTGATTATCTGTTAATTCTTGATTTGAATAATAAATAGAAACTCCACAAGGAAAAACACTTGAATAATTTACTGTTTCTGAATTTGTTAATATTTTTACAATATTTATTATTTCTTCAGGGGTGCAACTTCCTATATTTCTTTTAATTTTTGCCTTAATTGCATTTCTATAAACAATATCTGTTCTTGTTTCCCCTACTGAGCCACCAAGTACATTTGAGTCATACCAAAAGCCTTCATTAAACCCAGAACCCAATGTATTATCAGAAAAAGCAAAGAATCCAATATCTAAATTAACTGTATATTTTCTTGGCTCTCCGACTATTTCACCAACATGGTCAAGGTTTATTCCTTCAGCTTCATTTATAGTTCTTAAATATCTCAAATCATAAATTGCTTGATATATTAAATCTAACTCTTCTGAAATAGCTTTTAAATACATTTCAAAGTTTGGTTGATTAAAATAGTTTTGAGGAATACTTTGTATCTTTTCAAATACAGAGCTTGGAATAAAAATATCTTTAATATCTTGCATCATATCTTTAATCCTTTAAACTATTGTTATTTTATCATCTGAGAATACAGCTATTTCGTCATAAGCTATTGTAATATCTTGTTCTACTTCATCTGATGTTGTGCCAACAGTTAATCCTAATTTAGTAATATTTGAAATTCCTGGAATTGCATAAATAATAGAATATAATCTTGTTCTTATTACATCATCTGATATTAACAAATTTGAAGAAGCATAAGTTGTTAATGCCTCTTTTATTTGGTCGTCTCCATCATCAGGAAATAATGAGTTTGTTTCTATATCTATATAAATAAAAATTGGAACACTTGTCGGTATTGTAAATCCAATATTTTGATTATTACCTTGAGAGTCAACAACCACTTCTGTTGTTGTTCCATAAGCTTGTATTCCAGCAGGACCTTTTAGCCAAATTGTTTCTGCTATTTCTGCCGAATCTCCACCATAAACAATTAATTCATAAGAATTTGCAGGTTGACCATCAACTACATTAGATGTTCTATTTTCCCTTATATTAACATCCAATACATTATCAACATCAGATACGTTTGAAATTAAAGCTTCAGAAGATGAAGTTCCACCTATTGATAATTGAAGTTCTCTTCTCTCTCTATATTCTGCATCTGTTTCTTCGTATCTGCCCAATGTGGTTTGTACATTTGCATTTGTTACAGATGCCCAACCACTTACAGGTGTTTCAATTACAGTTAAAGTTCCAGATAATACAGAAATATCGCCATATTCTTGAGCAATAACATTGGCATCAATTGTACCTACAATTGGTATTATTATTTCTGATTCTGTTTCAAATTTATAAGATGTTCCCGTTACTGATATTATTGAACCAATTGGTATTATAGTTCCTACAGTTCCAACAAATGTACAATTAACAACAGTTTTGACTCCTGCTAATCTTTCGCAAGATGTATATTCTCCAATATTATCAAGTTGCAAGCCTTGTGAGCCTGAAGGATATTGACTGTAATATAGAGCTTCTAAATTATCCCAGACATCAGCTAATTCACTTGATATTGTTATTAGAAGCACATCATTGCTTGTATCTGACTCAGATGGGCGAATTTGATATGAAGGATAGTAATTATCTTGAATATAAGCCTCTAAGCTCGATTCAATATCGGTTTGTTCTTTTTTAGAAAATCCGTCACTTGAAAGACCAAAGGTCATATTTAATACCTCTTATAATATATTATAAATTAAAATTTAATCCGTTTGCTGTTGCTGTTCCATAAATTGTATTAATTTTGAAACTGATTGACAAAACTCTTGTTTGGTTATTAAAATCATAAGAAAACTCAATTACTGATTTAACGCCTGGTGTTTTTAAAATTCTATCTTTTATTGCTTCTGCTGCAATATATTTATTCTTTTTGCCCAAAACATATCTGAAATAATCCATTCCTGCTTCGGGATATATGCTAAAATTACCAACAGCAAAACTTAATCTGCTTTGTATATGTTGTAATATAGCATCTACGCCATCTATCCAGACTGGCATTCCAGTTGTGAGGTCAATATCCCCATCCGATGTTAATTTAACCTGTAGTGTCATTATTAAAACGCTCCTGTATTTCCACCTTCTGGATTTGTATGAACATGTCCATTTACTGATTTTTCACCACTTAAAACATTTGAGCCAGCAATAGTTGAATCAGAACTTATTGCACCGCCTGAATGAGTTGTTCCTGTTATTGTTACATTACCTGTTATTGTGGTATTGCCAATTATTTCCCATGTTCCATCAGTGTTTAATTTAAGTTTTGTTGCGGTTGCTTGTTTAACTAAACATTCATCATCTTTTGTTAATGTTAAAGTAACACCTGAATTATATTTGCCAATTACTAAATCGTCAGCACTATGGTTTGGTATTGATTTATTAAAAGGATTAAAGCAAGGAATAAATATTGAGTTTGAATAATTAAAATTATGATTTGGGTCAAGCTTATTTAAACTTCCTGTTGTTTTTGCCAAATCAATATCCATTGACAATATATGTAAAATTCCTAAATCACCATCTTTTAAAGGCATTGATATAAAGAAATCACCAGTTAATAACATAAATACAGGAATATCAGTTAATACGGGGACTTCTTCATATATATCTACATCAACCTCAAAAGCACCCATTATTTTAACATTTGCTCTTCTTGTTGTGCTATCATATTTTTCAATTCTTGCAATGTATGAAGTGCGAATACTGTTTTGTATATATTCCGCATATATAGTTTGCCATTGTAGCCATGAGTCAGGAGACATATTTTCCTCGCTTTATTATATATTGTATTTATTTTTAAAATATGTTATAATTTTATTATGTTAAAATTTATTATAAAGGTTTATGAATGAGAGAAATTAAAAATTATATTAATGAAAAATTTGGAAGACTAACAGTTGTGAAATATAGTCACACTGATAAAAATTATAAAAAGTATTATATATGTTTATGTGATTGCGGAAATATTACTACTGTATCTATAGGTAATTTAAAAAATTGCATAAAATCATGTAGATATCTTAAGAAGGAATTACACTTAAAGAGGAATATTATCCATAATTTAAGTAATACTAGATTTTATAAAATACATAAATCTATGAAAGAGAGATGTTTAAATAAAAATAATAAAAATTTTAAAAATTATGGAGGAAGAGGAATTACAATACAAAAAGACTGGTTGAATTTTAATAATTTTAAAAATGATATGTATGAATCATATTTATCTCATATTGAACAATATAGCGAAAAGCAAACAACCATAGATAGAATAGATGTTAATGGCAATTATGAATTAAATAATTGCAGATGGGCGACTTGTAAAGAGCAAGTACACAATAGAAGGAGACAAAAGAGTCAAAAAGAATTTAAAGCAATATCTCCCGAAGGGATAGAATATATTAGCGATAATCAAATGAAATTTGCCAAAGAGCATGGATTATATTTTACTTATATAAGTAGATGTTTAAATAAAAAATACGGTTTTAAATCGCATCATAAATGGACTTTTGAGTATATTTAAATTATGATAGCTTCTATATCACAACCAAAGTCCCCATCTGTATTATTTCCTGCCAATGTTATATTTTTAACAATACAATAATTTTTAGGAAAGAATTTACTTTGTATTTGTAAATAGCTGCCAGGTATTATTTCTGGTATCATCAGTGTTTTAAACTGAAGCTTATGTTCTTTATCATATTGCTTAGTTTCAAACTTTTGTGTAGCTTCTGCAATACTTCTATTTCTTGCAGCAATTGATTTTGGAGTTGGTTTCTTAAGTGGTTTTCTTGTCTTGTTATATTTTTTATGAATTTTGGTAATCGTTTTCTCTATACTTCCAACCAATCCTGTTTCTTCACTTATTACAAAAGCATTGCTTGTTATTGCTGTATCGTCTTTTTTTATAATAAGTTTATTATTCTGTATTGAATATCTAACACCATTTTTATAACAATATTCTTTTAAATATTTGGCAGAACTGCCAAATAATGTATGGGAATTTGTTATTACTGCTGTTTCATCAACATCTAATATTTTTGGGTCTGGAAGTCCCATTGAATTTGATATATCTTTTAATATTTTATAATAAGTTGTTCCCGAAGGATAAGTTTTATTTATTCTTGAATCTCTATATTGATTGCTTCCGTCTTCAAAAGTAATCTCAGTGGAAACGGTTGCACTATCATAAGAGTGTTTAACTTTTGAAATGTTTCCCATTCCAATAAGTTTATATTCTTCTTCGTAACCACCATATATAACACAATAAATATACTTATCTTCTATTGCTCTTCTTGTTTCTTCGTTAAGGTTGTATAGCGTACAAGATGATTCATTTGGTTCTTTCTCTGATGTTTTAACAACAGAAAACGACATATCAAAACCGTCTTTATTATTTGTGGTTCTGGCATTAAATTTTTGACCTTTGCCATTTTCATCAGCAAGTTCTATATATAAACATCTGTTGAATAATGTACTCATTAAATAAACCTATTAATATTATTATTGATTTTCAAAAACTATATTTGATATTGATAATTTATGTTCATCGCCTAAATTAAATTGACTTGGATAATCATTCTTATTAACTATATTATAAGAGAATAAAAATGGTGTATTTAAATCAAAGAGATGTTGATAATTATGATATAAGTTCCAATTGGGAACAATCTTTGTTGTGCATAATAATTCTTCTAATTGATTATAAACTTCCAATGACCAGAACTCATAAAGATTATTCCATTTATACCAAAATATAAACTCTTTATTGTTTATATTTATATTATATTTAAAGGAAGAGTCTGCAAAAAGTGGTAAGTCTTGAGCCGTTATATTTTCTACCATATCAATAAAAGATTCTATTTTTATCATTTTATTATCCTTTATAGATTGATTAATTAATCATATATTTTTGTATATCTAAATTAAACTCTCTTCTGCCTATCTCTATAATTTGATTTCTTTTACTGTCTGATACTGTTGGCATCCAAGCATATTTTCCATCCATTCCAGGCACAGAGACAAAATATGTATCTGGATTTGTAGCAAAACTATTTCTAAAATTTTCTATAGGGTTATTTACAACACCCTTTTGATTTCCTTTATCTTTTGCTCCTGCTGTTTTATTTGCATTTGCTATTTTAGCTAGAATACTAGCGTTCGAGCCATCATTTTTTGCCAAAGAAGCAGCCAAAGCAGCTTTTAATTTTGCAATAATTTCTTTTGATAAAGTTGTTTTCTGAGAATTTACTTTTGGAGTTTCTTTAAATGTTAAACTAACATCCCAGCCATCTCCTGAGTCTATATTTTCCTGAAAAGAGATAGACTTTAGCATAAATCCAGAGTAAACCCTGCTGTTTATATCTAAATAATCAATTACAACGGCTTTTGCTTTTATCTTTTCTAATAATGCTAAAACATCTTCTTTTTTTCTTTTTTGAATGCCTGTTGTTGTCGAAGAAACTTGCATACCATTTGAATCAATTGGGATTGCATTAACAATGGCTCCATTTTTTAAAAAAGTTGTTATATCTTCTTTTCTTATTATGAGTTCAACTTCTTCTTCAGCAGGAATAAATATTATTGCAGGAACTTCTCTAAGATTTTCAATTGAATTATCTGTAAAGCTTTTTCTTGTCTCCGAAGGGTGTTCTGTTATTGTATTCTCAGAACTATAATCAGAGCTTAAACAAACTTTTATAAATAATTCTTTATTTTCCTGTGTTTCTGGGTCTTTATATGTTAAAAATAATGACATTTATTTATTCCTTATTATGGAAAGTTTAATATAGATGGAGAGCCAGGTAAATTATTTTTTAATCCAGAAACTATAGCGTTTGGATTATCTAATGTATTTATTTGGAAACCACCATAATTATATGTTGTATTGGCATTAGAATTATTTGATAATTGGTTTGCTTTATAGCCACCATATCCACCTATTGCCATACCAGGGATAATTCCTGCTGGACCCATAGTAACTAACCCTAATATTCCTCCGCCAATAGCTCCAGAAAATATAGACTTCATTTGTTCTTCTAATTTACTCAAAGCTATTTTTGCATGGGTAAATAAAATACTGATAGTTCCAACACCTTCTACTTCAAAAGTTCTTCTCCATTTTTGAAGCCTATTTAACCAATTCATTACTTTATCAATATTATTGTATATTAACGTAGACACCAACCCTATAGATAATCCCCATAATCCCATAGAAAGAGTAGCTGCCCTGCTGGTTGCAGAAAAGGCTAAAATGAGAGCATTTCTTGCCGAAGAAATAGCTTTTATGAGCGAAACACCTATTATGTTATTTATTAAAAAGGCAACTAATGGAACTATAGTTTTCATTTGCTTGGAAATATCTAATAAAATATTTCCAAGACTCTTCATTGTTCTTTCAAACTTATCGCCTTGAATAACAGCGGTTATTGCATCCGCCACATTACCTATCGCTTCACTAAATCCACTTTCTGAAAGTTTCATTTGCAATTCCATAATGGCGTTTTGCATGTTTATTATTTTTGACTGAGATGATGCTAAAGCAGCACTTAATCCTTGTCCTAATTCTTGTTTTAATTGTTTTGCAAATTTTGGCAAAAACTCATTGGCAAATACCTTGCCATCTTTTACCATTTTGTTAAATTCTTTTTCAGACTTCCCCATTGCTCTTGCAGCAATACCGAAGGCACCAGGTATATGTTCTCCCAACTGTCTTCTTAATTCTTCCATTGAGATTGTACCCTTGGAAGCCATTTGTTCAACAGCAAGTGAAACTAATTTAAATTGACGAGGAAGGATATGCATAACTGTAGAAGCTTGCAATAAAGAATCATAAACACTTCTCATGTCTTTTTGAGATAATGTTTTATTAGCAGCAGCATAGAATTTAGAATAACCTTCTGCTGCATCCAACATAGGTTGTCTTAATTCTTTTGCTCTTTTATAAATCCAATCCATTTCTTCTTTAGCCATACCAACATTGGGAGCTAAAGCTTTAAATCTTACATCAACTGCAATGAGTCTATTGTTTACATCAATTAAGTCTCTTACAAACTTTGCCATATAAGAAGCGGTAATTAACATTAATGCATTTTTTACATTAAATAATCCATCAAGAAAACCTTGTTGAGATTGCTTTTGTCTTTCAATTGCTTTTTGTTGCTTTTTTAATTCTCTGGTTACTTCTTTTTCATCAGATATTCTTTTTCTTGCGTAACCATTAGCTTGGCTATATGATTGTCTATCTATTGCTGCTTGGTTTTTATAATTTTTAAATGAAGCCATAGCATCAGCTTCACCAGAAGTAAAGCCTCTTGTTTTTTTAAGAAATTGAGAATGTTCTGCTCTTGCTTTTGCTATTTGGTCAGATGTTAATGGAGCTTTAAAGTTTCTATTTATAGAAGCATTGCCAACAGAATCAACATACATTATCTTAGACTTTGTATCTAAAACTCTCTTATAAGATTTATTTAATCTTTCGGCATTAGATATGTCTCTACTGACATTTTTGCCAAGGGTCATCCCAAGTGAAGATTTTTTAAATTGTCTTTCAATATTGGCTAATTTTTTAGACAAAGATGTTAATAAACCATCTACGGCTTTTAATCCTGCAATAGCTTTTTCGCTATCTATTTGTATTAAACCTTCTAGTCCAAAATCTTTATTAGCCATATTATTTCGCTTCCATATAAACTTGTTGAATCATATCAAAGTCAGATAAGGCTTGAAACATCACAACCATATCTTCAAATGTCCACTTATTACATATATCTATAAAACTATCTTTATTTTTTTCATTAAAGTATAGTTGATATATAGGTCGCATATAATCTGGAACTTCAGAATTAGACATTATCATTTCAATTTTTGTTTGAATGTTTTTATCTACTTTTGTACCAATTCCAGGAATTGCAACTTTTTTGCTATCTTTTTTAACCCCACTTCAAAGTTAAACTTCATTGCTTCAATGAAGATTTCTGCTAATTCGTCAAGTTCGTCAATGCTTAAATCTTCTAAATTGAATTTAACTTCTTTAATGCCATCATCTGATTTTTCAGAAACGATTGCATCTGTTAAAATTCTTTCAAATATTAATATAAATAAATCTATATTATCTGCTATTAATTCTATTAATTTGGGAATATTTTCCTTAAAAGAATCAGCATTGGATAATAAACTATTTAATGTATCAATATTTTCTTTTTGGTCTTCTTTGCTTTTAAATAATAAATCTATTATCATAGAGATTATGGGAGTCGCAGTTATTTTTGATAACTGCGAACTAACCCATAAAGCATCTTTTAAGCCCATCTTTTTTAGCTTATATTCTTTATCATCTATATTAAATTTATGATATTTTATACTCATTTGGTCACTCTCTTTATTATATTGTATTATTATTTAGTTTTTATAATGGAGATATTACATTGTTAGCGTTTTGTATTTGTCCTGCCAAGGCTGTAACTGACTGTAATGTTGCAGATGCGGTTTCTATTTTAGATGTACAAGTGCCTGTTAATTCAACATCTACTGTTTCTAAACTCCCCTGATATTTTAATGAAGGATTGCCTTTTATAGCACCTATAAAATTATAAGAGATATTTAACATAGGGTCTTTGAATGAACAGGTTACTAACATATCAGCAGGAGCATTCATTATTTTAGCTGCACCGATTAAACTTCTGCTTTTTGCAACCAATTTATGAATTTCTGAGCCATGCATTGCGCTTATTTTAATTTCTGTTTTCTTTGAGTTTTTGAAAGAGAATTGAGTATATTCTCCTGTAACATCTTCTTTAACATCTACTTGGTCTTGAGGAAATGTTACTTCAATACTACCGTCTGCATCAACTCCACCTTCTTTAACAACATCAATGGTTTTTAAACCTGAAATTGACATTGTAAAGTTTATTGCAGCCATATTATATATAGTTGGTGTTGCCATTTTTATATATCCTTTATTTATAAATTATAAATTATATTGAACTTTATACGTTCATGTCGCCATCAATATCAACGCTATGAATAGCAGAACTGTATCTGAATTTAACATTTATATAACCAACATATTGTCTAGCTATTCTGTCTGCATCTGAAACTTCTGAAACAGGTGTCACTGTTATTTCGTAAGGAACAAGAACTGACTCTGCGTTATAATCTCTTGTTTGATATGTTATAAGTCTGCCTTTAGAAATT
>Ga0209318_1000077_pt1 | contig 120120 bp, 90 predicted proteins | sample RifGroE1_FD_183999 | JGI IMG/M metagenome (GOLD analysis project Ga0209318, IMG submission 183999) | Groundwater microbial communities from Rifle, Colorado, USA - Groundwater E1 (SPAdes) (version 2) | ecosystem: Environmental > Aquatic > Deep subsurface > Groundwater | place: Rifle, Colorado...
CATTAATCCCCAATGGTAGAAAAAAGTCTGCAGCGCTTTGAAGAATAACTTTATTTTGCGACCACAAACCGGGAGCCATAGTATACGATAATTCTATTTTTATATTTTGAGCAAAAGCACTGCTTGCCGGGTTAATTACAAAACCCGATGGTTTTTCTGTTCCGGCAATCCCCATACTTAATGACAAAAGATCAGGAGACATCATCCAATAGTAAATTCGCCCCCCCTCAGGACTCCTGTAAATTGCATTCATTGAAAACATTGAGTATAACGAAATTGCAAACATAAAAAAAACTTTTTTTAACATACCATCTCCTACTTAATTTACATTTATTACTAGTTCATTCTATAACAGTCTTATTTTATTGACAAGTCATTTCAAATAAATTATAACTTTTAAATAAAAAATAACACATTTAATAGTGGAGAAAACATGAATAGACTAATATCGGCAGTAATTATACTTATTTCTTTGACGGCCGGGTCATTATTTGCAGAAAATATTTATCTATTTGGTAAAACTTCCTTTACAAATGCACAATTCTGGGAAAGACAGATTTCATCTGATAATACATTAAGTAATAGAAAAGTTATGAGTAACCTAACCGGCGGTTCACTAGGAGTTGGCGTAGAATGGGTTATCTGGGATATTGGTGTTAAAAGAGGTTCAAGGATATTTCTTACAAGCAGTATTGATCTCGTTTTCCTCGGTTTAAATTATATGGGCGCCACAAAGGATGATATACTGTATAATAATCCCATGACTAATTTTGATATTGGCAACGGTGCAATGTATACAGGATTTGATTTTGATGTATTTGCAGGAGGGACTTTTCCAAAATTAGATTTAAAATGGGGGTTTGGTTCAAACTTCTATTTTATGTTTCCAAATTACTCGAATATATTAATGAGAGAATCAGAACAATTCGCATTTTTTGCAACGCCTTCAATTTTTATTGCTTATGATATTTTTATTCCCAACAGCACTATTAAAATAACACCAATGCTAAAAACAGGAATAACAACAGTTCCTCTTATTCCCGATGACTTTCAGGCTGATATAGATAAATTCAGTATACTCCCTGAAAACTGGTATAGTGGTTTATATATAGATTTATCAGTTTCAATCAGTTTTAAATCGTTTGTGTGGAAAAAATAATTTTTTATTTCTATCGTAAGATTATATGCGTTGTTATTTGTATATTTATTCAGCTAATATTCAAAATGGATATGCTTTATTCATTAGAAATATCAGGTTCTGAGGAAATTGTAATAATCAAATATTTTGAAGACAATACAGCCGATTTTATGCCTTCAATTTCATTTTTTGATGAAATTGATTATTCATTTTCATCGAATGAAATATCATTTTTTTTCAACGAACACGAAAGTATTGCTACAAAACCGATATTCTTCACTTTAATAAAAACAGACAATTATGCCAACAATATTCAGATTTTAAATGCACTATTTACTCATACAAAAATACTTTTTACTGATATACCATCAATTAAAAATACATCATTTATTGATATAAACTATTTCAGCTTAAACAGCATTATAGAAGCAAACCCGGCATATACCTATGCTGATACAACTTTTTCATTTAAACCTGCAAAGGAAATAACAATTGGTGTACCATTATTATATGCCAATCAAAAAACAACATCAGGAATCGGTTTTCAATTTAAAAAAAAATTAATTGATCTAAACCATCAACTTCTACTGGCTTCACCTGTATCTTCATTCAAACCCCAAGTCATAACCTCATCGTATAATAGAATTGACAATTTTTACTTTAACGGTCAAATGATCATTAGTGATCAATATCTTAAAAATGAATTTGAAATCATGTACAAAAATAACTTTTTATTTACCGGAATACATAATAATACAAGCCTATATGATTATAACAAAATCTATTCATTCTTTGCATTTTCAATATCACTCTACATAAAAAATCATACAATCTCATTATTCAGCAAAACAAGAAGTAATTTAAAATACTCATTTAATCATAGTAGTTTATTTTTTCAAAAAAATTATTATTCCGGGATTGACTATACTATTCAATATAATTATTTTTTTATTTCCAATACAACCGGAGTAACGGGCGAAAAAAATCCGCTTGAATTAACATCAGATCAATTTAAACCGGATGTCCCCTTCATTATTCTCCAAACAAAAGGCGGATATAATAATTCATATTTTCTATTTTCAAGTGAATTTAACTTCTTATATTCGTTAAACAACACATTTGAGTATTCATTTTTAATCGCTATAAAAGACTTACATTTTTTTAATTTTACTTTTGATATTTCAAACGGACTTATTTCTAATAATTTTAATTATTTCATTAGATTTGACAATAATGTAAAAATTAGTTACCGTTTAAATTATTTTGGTATATTCTATTTTGATGCAAACCTATCAACTGAATTTGCGCAAATTTTTTCGAATAAAATTATTTTTACAATTGGCAGTTTGTTTACATTTTAACAAATGAGGAGTATCACATTGTTCGATATACATACAATAAACTCAGGTTCAATTTTGACATTTTCAATTATAGTATTACTTGCTTTTTTTTCAATTATTTCAATCTCTATAATAATTGAAAGATTTATATTTCTAAACAGATTTACAATTAATATCAATCGATATAAATCAATGTTTCCTGATAAAATAATTGATTTAAAAATTACTATTTCCGAAAAAAATAAAAAGACTCCTTTTGAAACAATTATACTCAGTATTATTAAATCATCGGTAATAAATCGTTCTGAAATGCGGGAGAGATTAGACGCTCAATTTACTGAAATATACCTTATATACCACAAAAGAATCAACTTACTTGGTATATTTGCGAAACTGTCAACGCTTATCGGTCTTTTTGGAACAGTAACCGGTATGATAAGTTCATTTAACAGCATTGTCGAAAAAGGTATCAGTACAGCATCGATAGTCGCTTCAGGTATTTCTCAGGCACTTATCACAACAGCAGCCGGTCTGATTATCGCAATTCCTGCAACATTCTTTTATGAATATTTTAACGATCGAATTGATGGTGAAATCAGAAAAATGGAAATTATATGTTCTGAATTAATATCAACACTTATAGATAAAAGTAAAAATTGGGGTGCTTTAAAATGAAGTATAAGCATTTTAGAAAACCATCTTCCGGTATTGATATGACACCGATGATGGATATTATATTTCTAGTACTTATTTTCTTTATGGTCGGAGCAACATTTGAAATGAATAGAGCGTTGAATATGAATCTGCCTCGTTCCTTTTCATCAGAAGGAACCATTTCACAAAATAGAATTCTTATAGAAATCAATAGTAAAAGCGATCTTGCCGTAAATGGCATCCGGGTTACTTTAAACGAACTTTCAAATAACATCATTTCTCATACTAATAGTACTGATACAGAAATATTTATTATGGCGGATGAAGTTGTTCCGTATAAATTAATAATAAATGTAATGGACTTAATAAAAATTCTCGGCTTTGAAAAAATCTCATTAGTTACTGATATTAAAAAGGAATTATGATATGGATAGAGGTTTCAGAATTTTTCTGATTATCTCTTTTTTTCTTCATATTCTTGCAGGTTGTCTATTTTATTCTTTTTATATAAAAAATAGAATCACATTCAAAAAAGAAGAAAATAAAATTATTGATATAAAAATGATTAAAAAATCTGATTTTGCTACGCATAAAAACTCACAGATCGAGAGTACAGGAACCGGACATCAAGGATTGCAGGACATCATCACACATACGATTCAAATTGATAGTATTAATAATCAGCAATCTAATCCAAATAATACAATTAACTATTCAATAAGCTCATACAATTCTTTACAAACCTTTAAAATTGATAAAAATGTAAATATTCTCAATAAAAATAACATAGTTGAACCAAATTGGGATATTAATGATTATAGTGAAGGTATAAGTTTTACAAACGGTGAATATAGAAAACTAATAGCGTATGATACAACTTTACTGGAAAGTTTTGAATTTGTATCTGATAATGAAATGACATTATTATTAACGATTAATTCAGAGGGACATATTGAAAATATTGATATTACTGAATCAACCGGCGACATGGATAATGATCGGAAAATAAGTAACATAATAAGCACATGGCGATTTGAAAAAGGTATAAATTTACAAAGAGGTATTTTGAAGCTAAAATATTTTTTAAAATGAGAAAATTTAATAAAAAAATAATTATTACATTCAACATCTTTATTCTTCTATTAATACTAAGCCTTAGTGTTTTTATGATTATATTTATTAATATAACGCTACTCAAATTATTTCAAGTAAATAAACAAAAAATAATCAGCGAAATTGAAAATACAATAGGATATTCAATACATTATAAAAAAATATCACCAACACTATTTGGAAACATAAGGATTCAGAACCTGACACTAACCGATACAATAAATTTTAAAACAATAGAAATTGGTGATATAGTAATTACATACTCGATTATTTCATACTTACGATCAAATAACTCCCCTATAAACGGCTTAAAAAAGATTGCAATAAAACGATTAAATGCATTTCTTTCACAGCAACAGATAATTGATTTCCAGAATAAAATTAATAATAAAAGTAAACCTGACAAACCATTTCCGGTAATAAATAACTTAACAATAGAGTTTGTAAATTCTAATATTACATATACATTAGATAAAAATAAGTATATCGATTTATATTCAAATCTTATAAAAATAAATATTGTAAAAAATAAAATAAATCTGAAAACATCTGCAACGTTCAATTTCATCCAAAATGAAAAAAAGTTATACTCTTCAACAATTGTAAGTACAGGAAAGATTGAAACGGACAATAAAACATTACGATCAGATTTTTCTATAGTTTTAAAGAATATGACACTAAATAAGATTGAATTAGTAGACCAGAAAATTGTATTCAAATCACTCAATTCTGACTTTGAACTAAAAAGAATTAAAGATCCATTACCGATACAATTTTCAATATCGAAAATCGATCAAATAATACATGCAAATCTTGATATAAAGAATTTAAAAACAGCAAAACTCTTTACAAAAAACCCTATAAAAAATCTTCCTGATTTCATTACAAACACACTATCATTTGAATACAACATTACAACAAAAAAAATAGATTCTAATCTGAAAGGAAATCTGATATTTAACACAATAATTTCATTAGGCGCAACAAAGATTCTGTATGATATTTCACTATCAAAGAATACTATCAATATAAAAAACTGTTCTATTCAATCTCTCAATAATAATGGGCATCTTTTAATTTCCGGAATATATAATTTTAAACAAAATATACCGCTGATAACCATAACTGCCGATAAATTTAAAGTTTTTTCATCTGAAATATCATCAAAAATCTCTATTACCGGTGATGAGTCATTAATCAATATCCAATCGGATTCTTTTATATCAAACAATGTCAATTTAGGAACATTTCACTATCAGGTTAAAAATTTTAATAAAACTGACACAATCATTCCATTTAACGGTTTAATAATTTCATCAGAAAATAATTCATTCAGTATTAATGCCAGATCATTTAAAATAACCCCTTTTTTACCCCTGGGATCTAAAATAATATCAAAGGATTTTTCACTTGATTCCGATATTGAACTACTTCTTTCTAAAAATACTATACTAGCTAAAAAATTATATTTTTTATTAAAATCAGAAAATAACAACCTATTTTCCTGTTCTGCTGCTGTTCTAAAGAAAACAATAAAAATCTATGATGTAAAGATTAAAAATAAATCTACTGAATATAAACTATCAATTAATCAATTAAAAGAATCTCCCGGATACAGTATAGTATTATACTCTAATTCAATAACACATTATTTTGCACTCACTTTTAACAATAGTCGTATTACATTGAGCAATAACAATAATCTTTTCTTCAGCACTTTCAATGACACATTATCATTATACCTTTCAGATTTTACATTACCAATAATTAAAAATACAATTAAAATGAGCTGCTCTATTTCTGCAAACACTAAAACAGGTAATATTGTAAAAAATAAAATAATAATTACCGGACTTCCCGGCTTTAATAATAAGAAGGCTGATTTTTCTACTTTTTTTGAAATAAAAAATAATTCACTTACATTATCCCAAATTGAATTTATTAATGCTAACAATCGAATTACGGGACAACTATCTGGAACAATAATAAAAAATCCGGAATCAACAATTATTGAAGGTACGTCTTTATTAACTGATGAGAAACAAAACGAATCATATTCACTCAACTTTAAACTATCCGAAGGTAATATCTCATCCCGTTTTTTTATAACAAACATGCAATTAAATAAGTTACTAGGAGCAAAAAGTTCCGGTTTCATTAACCTCCGGGTTAGTGCAAATGGTAAAATTACCAATCCGGATATTTCTATTGAAGGAGATACAAAACAGGCTGTTTTAAATAAAAGTAAAATACGGGCTTTCTTTATTGTAAAGAAAGAAAAAAATCTTTTTAAAATCGACAATTTAATTATTGAATCCGGGAATAAATTACGTTTACAATTAAATAAATCTTCTTTTCTTCTTGACAACACTCAATTAAATAATATCAATCTTTTTGGTGATGTCTATATCAATGTTATTGATAAAAAAATTAAAAGTACATTTAAATTAGCAGGAAAAATAAATTCTATCAACAATTATTTACTTGATTTAAATCTTGTATCAACTTCTATAGCATACATGAAAAATAGAAAAATATCTGATATTGATAAAATTGATAATTTATTATTTTCACTTCGTGCCTCAGATGATCTTTTTACATTGCAATCGGTGAATTCGAATATCGTAACATTTTATATAAATAACAACTCAATTTCAGGTAATATTTTTATTAATGACAAAAGAACATTATCAGTAAATCTTTCAAAAGATGAGAATAAAAATTTACTTGGAGATATTTCACTGCATGATTTTCCTATTAATATTTTTAATGTCATAACAAAACCCTATGTTAATTTTTATAAAGGTAATATATCGGGAAAATTAACAGCATCAGGGACAATAAATAATCCTGAAATTTTTGGTCAAATTAAATTGTATGAGGGCGAAATTACCATTCCTGATTATTTATCAAAACCAATTTCAAATATCAGTGGCATTATTAATGCTAACGGGAAAAAACTTAATGTAATAAATATTACAGGAAATTCTGCAGGCGGGCTGGTTAACGGATATGGAGATATTGGTTTAAACAAAGAAAACCGGTTTGACGGTTATCATTTCACAGTGAATTCAGAAACTGTTCCTGCTCAATTTAAATATAGTGTTATTGATATCTCAGGTGAGGCTCTTGTAAACTCATTCATTTTTGAAGGAAGACCGGGACATTACGGATTTATTGGTGATATTTTTGTCGACAAAGCAAATATCAATATTTCAAATTTTTCTAACAATGCACCATCCGTTGAAAAACCACTTGATCAAAAAAAAATACCGCTATTTGTTTTATTACAATTTACCACAGGAAAAAAGATTGAAGTAACATATCCTTTAATTAACGGTATAATTGCTAAGGGCAACAAACTAACGGTTCAGTATTCGGCAGTTGATGATCAATTAGGTTTTTTAGGTACACTTAATTTTCGAAGCGGAAAAATTAATTATCTTAATAAAATATTTAAAATAAAAGAAGCTACTATTCGATTTGACGAAAACACTGAAGGATTAAATCCGGATGTAAATATCGTATCATCATATCAAACTCGTGATAACAATAGAAACAAGGTTGAAATATTTTTAAACATTATTGATAAGTTATTCTCTTTTAAGACTATTTTTTATTCAACACCACAATTATCAGAATTTGAACTCAATCAATTACTTGGTCTTGGATATAACTCAACAGATAATGTAGAAGGTGAATTAGTTTCCGGAATCCGGGGTCTTGAATCAATACAAAATACAACAAATTATCTGGGAAACACATTTTTATTTAATCCAATTGAAAATTATGTAAAAAGAGTGTTAAACTTGGACGCTTTTTCATTTAATTCATATATATTCGGTAACGTATTAACGTCAGATAAAACATTACTGGATATGCTTGATAACACAAGTCTATCAATTGGGAAGTACATAACGGATGGATTTTATTTGGAATCTTTAATGACATTTAATAAAAATAGTGGTATAAGTGGAGGAAATTTTATGCCTTTATCGGAAACTGATTATGGATTCAACCTCAAGCTCCAGGTTCTTTTGGAGTTACCGTATATTTCGTTGGGTTATTCATACAAACCAACAGATATAAATAATTTTGCAAATGCAGAACAAAAAATTTCAATTGAAACAAGTTTTAAATTTTAAGAGGGGCTATTAATAATGAAAAAAATAATAATTTTTATTTTTCTATCAATGATTGTATATTCTTATTCTCAAGAGATTGACACCACTGATGATAAGGGCGATATAGAATTAACTACTAATTCTATAGAAAATAAAGTAATAAATAAAATTATTTTGAAAGGTAATAAAAAGGCTAAAAAAAAGGAAATTGATACTCTAATGATTATAAAAGAGGGTATGAATTTAAATTTATCTCTGGTTGAACAGGATTATCTCAAATTAATGGAACTTAATTATTTTGAAGATATTATTATATCAACTTCTGATGTATTCGATGAAAACGGTATTTTAGTTTCAGATAAAATCGATTTAGTTCTTGAGTTTCAGGAAAAACCTACTATTTCAAGAATACTCTTTAAAGGGAATAAAAATATTGGCGTTGGCTTTTTACTCGGTGACATAACGGTTAAAAATGGTGATATTGTTGATAAAGGTGCAATTGTAACTGACCTTTTAGCAATTGAAAAGAAATACAAAGAAAAAGGTTTTAATTACGCTAAAGTTGACTATGAAATTTATCAGAATGAACTGTTAAATGAAAAAAAACAAGTCCAGTTAATTTTTAATATCACTGAAGGTCCTGAGACTTTTGTTTCAGAAATTGAGATTTTAGGTAATGATCGCTTTACTGATTCTACTCTAAAGACTAAAATGAAAACAAAAGAACGAAAATACTTTGGTATTCAAAAAGGTGCATTTCAGGAAAATTTATTTTATGAAGATATAGATATGATTTTAGCATTTTATAGAGACCAGGGATATATAAAAGCAGATATTGAAAAACCGGAAATCAATCGGTTTACAATTGAAGAAAACAACACAAAAAAAGAATCAATTAAAATAACATTACTCCTCACTGAAGGAAAGCAATACATTTACGGCGGTATAGAACTCTCAGGAAATAAAATATTTACTGATGAAGACTTAACTTATGCATTAAAATTAAGAAAAGATCAGACATTTAACTTTACAAAATTTCAGATTGATTTATACGCTCTAAACCTTAAATATCGAAATGCGGGGTATATTGAAACCAGAATTACTGAAATACCGTATTTTGATGAAGAAAATAATACAATTACATACAAAATTAATATCATAGAATCAAAAAGAAGTTATATTGAGTCTGTATTTTTTAGAGGTAATGAAAAAACAAGAACCTACGTTTTAGAGCGTTCGGTTTTTACTAAAGTCGGTGATATTCTTGAGCAATCTAATCTTGAAGCATCAAGAATAGGTTTAATGAACCTCGGTTTCTTCGGTAATGTTACCTACGAAATTCAACAGGGTTCAAAACAGGGACTATTAAGGGTTATTTATATATTAGAAGAAAGACTAACAGCCGACTTTAAATTCGGTCTTCAGGTAACAACAAGTCAAATACCGCCGGATGTAACACTTTTTGGTGAGATATCAGAAAAGAATTTTCTTGGCCGAGAACTTTCAATGAGTGGTAAATTGGATTTATCTATATTTAAACAGGGTGTTGATTTTAAACTTGATGATCCGTGGTTTCTAAACTCACCAATAAATCTCGGTGGAACAGTCAAAGTGTATCACAATTGGACACAAAAAGTTTTAAGAAAATTGACACCAGATGATTATATTGAGTATTCAGGTAATGTAGCAAACCCGACAGAAAATGATTTAAGAGATTCTTATGATGAATCTGCAGGAACCAATGTTCATTTTAATGAAAATTATATTGGTGCAGAAGGTGATGGTTCATGGGGAAATATGGGTTTACATGACATTAACTTTGAAATTGGCGCACGAGCAGGTTACAGATTCTTAAATTATTTCTCAGTTTCTGCAAACTATTCATTGTCACCCATTTATACTTTCTTACCGACAGTTTCAAGTTTATCGACGGAAGAATATGCAACAAAAGTGAATGAAATTGATAGTGAATCATATAGAGCATTATTATTAAACAATGACGGCTGGTCAGTTAAATCACGAATTGGAACAACATTCTCAATTTCAACAACAAAAAGAAGAATTAATCCTTATGATGGTTTCAGATTTTCATTAACAACAGCATATACATGGGGGCATTTTGATTCAATTTCAATTTCGTCTTATTTTACCTACTATTTAAAACTAATGGAAATTGATTTTAATAACTGGATATTTAATAATGTCGTTGTATTTAATGCAGGTGCATCATTCTTATTTCCGGGTTTAAGAAATCTTGGCGGACAACTTAACGGAAAAGATACAGCCGGAAAAGGACCGATATTATATCCCTCTGACTCACTGTATGTCGATGGTTTTTTTATAGGTAGAGGATGGGGTGCATCAATAGGAACTACATCCGGTTATGAAGGAAAATTAACAAATAAAACAGGGTATGCCCGATTTGACGGATCTATTGAATATAGAATTCCTATTCACGAACAATTTATCTGGATTGCAGCTTTTATCGATATCGTTAATCTTATCGAAGGGCCAAAAAGAAAATATATACTTACCGATGAAAAAACTGGAGATACAATAACTGTTGATGGAGAAGTCTTATATGGTTATGACAGTTCTAATTCATGGATGTGGTGGGAGCAAAAACAATCTAATTCATTCTATGATAATACAATGACTGACTGGTATGGTCTTGAAAATTGGTATGGTTCTGTAGGCCTTGGTATTCAATTAACAATTCCTCAATTACCACTTAGTTTTTATGTGGTAAAAAGATTTCAAGTTAATTATAACGGTGGTTTTGAATGGGTTGGAAACACTCCTAACTCACCTAATCTTGATTTTGTTCTTTCTATGGTTGGTATATATTTTTAAATTGGAGAAATAAATGAAAAAAATTATTGTTTTACTATCAATACTTACAACAGCTCTTATTCATGCAGAGATTTTGAATTTTTCAAACACTGACACAAAGGATGAAAAGACTTCAGTTGAAAAAGATATTGAAATATTAAAAAGAGAAATCGAGGAATTAAAATCAAAAACCTCATTTTTAGACTTCAAATTATCCGGAGGAACAAAAATAACATGGGGAATCAATTTTAATGACAATCCTTTTGGCTTCCTCGGCAATGCAGCAAGTACAAAACAGCCGATACACGGATTTGATTTTGAAAACAATATCAAACTTGATTTAAATCTTAATAATAATGTTGTTACAAAAAAAAATAGTGATTATGACTTTTCAGAGGTAGTCTTTAAGTTTAAAATGAAAACGATCCGTCCTGTCCCTTATGATTATGCACCGCTCGATGGTGATTACTATGTGGTTGAAGCTAAAGATCAGGATGGAAACCCAAAGGAAATATATTTCCCGAAAAATGATGAAGGCGGTAATGACCTTGTTGTGGGTAACTTTAAATTTGTTCTTGAACAAGCTCGATTGTCGAATCTTCTCGGAACCGGTTTTTTTATAAATTATGCTGATGTAACAAATGTTAACACCTATTATGGTATTGAACCGATTATTGATGTCCTTAAACTTAATCATGATTATTTTAATAATAAGTTTTATGGCAAAAACAATCTATGGTACTCATTTGATTATTCAGATTACGAACCGGAAGCCTATACTGCAGAAGCAGTAGAGTTCTGGTCATCAAATGAACTATCTCCTACACAATCTCCTCATGGTTTTTCTTTAGGAATGGATAACAGTATAACAAACCAGTTTGATTTCTTTATAGAAGCAGGGATTGCATCAAAAGATAATTTTGATCCGATAGAAAATACTGACAATATCATTGATTATGGTTTTTTCTTAAAATGTGAACCTACCTTTAAAACTGAACAAATAGTATTAGCCCCGAAAATTCATTTTGGCTTTGCATTTCAAACACAAACAGTAAATGATATCGGCGCGGACTGGTCTTCATTAAACCTGGCAGTTTCACTACCGGCTAAACTTCAAATCAATGATATGGATTACGCATCTATTGAATTAAATACTAATTATAAAAGACATATTGCTTTAGCCGATAACGCATTTATGATTTCATTAAACCCTAAACTTTCTATTTTAAAAAATTCATTATTTATCAATATACCTATCCAATACTGGTATAAAGATGGTCAGGGTGGTTTGCAGGAAATTAAAAACTTTAGTGGTGTTACCTATACACAAATACAGGAAGAACATATTTTTAATGTTGCATTTATTACCGGTTACAAATCAAATAACTTCTTTTCTGATAATTTTGAATATAAAATAACAAATAATACATACCTCACAACAATATATGATAATGAAGCAGAATTTTTTATGCACAATATATTAAAAAATGAATTTTATTTTTATAATGTTCCATTCCTTGGTTCGTATGTTACAATGGAATCATTTGTTTTATATACAGATATTGGTTATGCTTTTGCAAAAGACGCACGATATGAAAAATTTGTTCAAATTGATAATTCAAATGTTCGGGTTGTTTCTACTGAGAAATTAGCACAATCAAATGTATTATTTGGTGAGTTTGGATTTATGATGAATTTTACTCCAAATATGACAGCCGGTTTTTCTGTTAACTCTCCTAAAATCAATCTTGATATGAATGATACTATTGGTAATCAAAATACTTTTACAACACTAAAAATATGGTCGGAGATTAAATTATAATATGTTTGAAACTCCTTTAAATTTTGATTTACAAAATCTCACCGGAGTAATCGTTGCACTTAAAAAGCCCCTTGTTACAATAACAGAGGTTACTCATTCAGTTGATGAAATCAGACAACTGTCAACAACGTTAGGAATAAAAATTATCAATATTTTTATTCAACAAAAAAGTATTATTGACTCTGCATATTTTATTGGTAAAGGAAAATTAGAGGAAATATCACAATTTGTAAATGAAAATAAAATTGATGTTGTGATATTTGATAATGATTTATCAGGTATTCAGGAAAGAAATTTAGAAAAATACCTTACTAAAAAGATATTAGACCGGACAAGTATCATACTGCAAATATTCAATAAAAGAGCACGCTCTAATGAAGCTAAACTTCAAGTCGAATTGGCTGCCATGGAATACATGGCACCTCGTTTAAAACATTTATGGACACATTTCTCACGATCTGAAGGTATTGTTGGAATACGAGGCGGAGAAGGTGAAAAACAGCTTGAATTAGATAAAAGAATTATTAAATTAAGAATAATAAGCATAAAAGAAAAACTGAAAAAAATTGATGTTCAAGCAAAAACAAGAAGAAAAAGCAGAGAAGAAAGTTATACCGTTAGTTTAGTAGGGTATACAAATGCCGGAAAAACAAGCCTTATGAATTTATTATCAAAAAAAAATCTCATTGCTGAAGACATGATGTTTTCAACAATTGATTCAACAATTAGAAAAGTTTTTATAGATGATGAATTAACCATTTTATTAAATGATACTGTAGGATTTATCAATAAGCTCCCCCACTCACTTGTAGCGTCGTTTAAATCGACACTTGATGAAATCAAAAATTCAAAATTAATCCTGCATGTTATTGATAGTTCTAGTGATCGAATTGTAACTCACATAGAATCTGTTGAAAAGGTATTAAAAGAAATTGGAGTAGAAAACATACCAATTATAAAAATATTTAATAAAATAGATTTGTTACCCGGGAAAATTACAGGAATAGGTGTTTCCACAAAGCCGGAAGATGTTCTAATTTCAACTATCACAAAAGAAGGCATTCCGGCATTAAAAGAGGCAATAAAGAAGTTTTTTATTGCCTGAAATATGTTTTATTTAGAGCCTCTTGCAAAAATACTCTTTATTTAATTATTACAAAAATATCTTTTTCATTATCAACAGAGAATTGAATATTAATATCATTATAGGTATTAATTTTCAATTCTTTCTTCAGTGTAATATTCTTTTTTTTATTATAAAACTCAAATTGATAAACACCCGGTCGTAAATACAATGTCTTAATACTTTCTTTAATTCTAAGATTTGTTGTTTTGGTGAAATTTTTATCATCATACACCAATGAGAAAGCATTAATCTTTAATTGAAATTCAATTGGTGGTACATTAATAGTAATTAAAGCAGCTTTAGGAGTTAATGAAAAATTTAGAATTAAATTATGTTGAAATCTTGAAACTTCAACTTTATGCAAATAAGCAGTATTATATCCATTAGAAACTGTGTAAAAATCATAAAAATAATCATTTTCCAATGTAAGTGATTCAGTTAATAATATCCATTTCTCAGTACCTGAAATACGATAATATGTCCGGTAATTTTTAATAGACTTTCTTGTTTCTATATCAAAAACATTAATAAAATAATTGATCTCATCTTGTGGAGGAGCAACAATTTTAAGTGGTATTTTATTGTTTCTAATAATAGAGTATGGTTTAATAGTTATATTTTTTGTATAAACGGTATTATTAAAATATATATGAAGAGAGTATAAATCTGACACAAAGATTTTATTACGTTGAAGAAACGTAGAAAGTAAATTATTTGATTTGATTTTATAACTTTTTTTAGTGGTATCAGATACAATATAGATTTCCAGTAAACCCGGATATTTTGGTTTTTCAACTTCAAAATTAACTATACCATACGAATGTGAAGGTAAAAATAAAAAGAATAAATCGGGAATTAATAATTTTATAAAATTAAACAAAAAAAAGAATATACATAATACTATAAAAATTTTAATAGACCAGTCACCCATCAAACGTGAAGTTGGATAATTTAAAATATACAAATCATCATCTTTATACGTATCATTTACTATTGATGCTAATGTTGTTTGAATAATAGATGTGTCAGGAAAACTATACTTAATGAATTTGTTGATTGCTTCTATGAACTCTAGCGCACTTTTAAATCGTTTTGATTTATCATGATGCATCAATTTTTTTATAATCTTAATAAGAGCGTCAGGTACATTTTTATTATATTTCGAAATTTTATCATACTTTCCCTTAGAAATCACCCTCAAATTTTCAATGGTAAATTCATTTGCAAACGGTCTTTTACCGGAAAGCATTTCATAAAACAAAACACCGAGTGAATATAAATCAGATTTTACATCAACATCTTTTGAAGATTTAATTTGTTCCGGTGACATATAAGCGGGTGTGCCTAAAACAGTACCTGTTTTAGTCATATTATCATCAGTATGACTATCGGTTTTAAATGCAATACCAAAATCAGTCAATTTAACATTCCCTTCGATTGAAATCAAAACATTACCGGGTTTTATATCACGATGAATCACACCCTTTTTATGAGCATAATCTAATCCTTTTGCAATTTCAAGGGCAATATATGATGCCATAAATATGGGTAATTTCCCGATTTTCTTAACTATTTCAGATAAATTATACCCTGCTATATATTCCATAGCAATATAAGAGGAACCGGTATCCTTAAAATAATCATACATATGCACAATATTCGGATGTGAAATATCCATCATTATTGTAGCTTCCCGCTTAAATCTGTCGTAAAATGAGGAAGGTGCTTTAGCTGCAAGTTTTTTTAGAATAACTTCTTTACCGAGACCTAAATGAACGGCTTTGTAAACTTCACCCATTCCCCCTTTAGCTATTTTACCCAAAACAGAATACCCTTTGATTTCTGATCCCATATTTTATCACTCATCCTTACTAAAATGTTCTGAAAAATCTATTGCATTTGAATTATCATCAAAAATTGTTGAAATTTCAGTTTGATCATTTTCCTGTGGAACTTCAACGATATCATTTTCTAAAATAATTTCGCTATCTTTTGAAATTGTAACAGCAATCCATTTATAAGGATTATGTATTTGAACAAACCGGTCATTATTAATTTGATTGTAAAACCCTTTTATTGGTCTGTGACCACCAAAATAAAAACAATTGTGGCAGTTATCTAAGAACGTTTCAAATAATGCATCAATACAACCTTTTTCAGATGAAAAGTTTTCAGTCCACGTTAATCCTTCTATAAGTTGCGAATCATTATGATAGTTTATAATTCTTTCCCGGTCAAACTTGAAATACGGTTCTGCGTGACTTGCTAAAAAATGAGATCCAACGACAAATAAGGGTAATTTTTTTTCAAATGCAGCATAAGATTTTATTATATCATTACCATAGAATTTTTTAAAATAATCAATAACCATCGCCCCTTCATTTGCAAATTTTGCAAATGAAAAGTTTCCATTTCCTGTTTCATTCAGGATATTTTCATGGTTTCCTTTTAAAAAGTTAAATCGTGATTTATATCTTATTTTCATACTCATAATGACAATCATCAAATTGAATGAATCACTAATTTCTTCATCCATTATCGTATGTTTCTTATATCCGTTTAAAAATTCTTTATACGACAAAACCCATCTTTTTGCAAGATCTCCTTCTGCATGAACTCCATCACCAAGACACAAAAGAGTACAATCACCGTTCTCTAATAAATCAAGAAGAGTTTTATTATTATCAAGACGCCAGAATAAAAGAGATTTGAAAAAATCTCTACGTGCATGTAAATCAGGTATTATTATTGTTTTGTTAAAAGAACGTAAATCAATTAAACCACCCGGTAAATTATTTTTTGCCGTAGGTCGTAATTCACAATCTTCATTATCTAAAACGTGATTAACCTGATCTATTATATTCTTAAAAAAAACTTTTTCCGGAGGTGATTTTGTATTGAGAACTGTATGAATAAAATTTTCATACTGTTTTTGAGTACAAGATTCTAAATCATTTACTTTTATATTATTATTCATAATATTCCTTAAAATAGTATTATATCTTATTACTTGGTTAATGCAAGAAATTATTTACAAAATTAGCATTGCATCACCATAACTAAAAAAACGATACTTATTTTCTATTGCGTGTTTATATATTCTTATAAAATTATCATACCCGATAATTGAAGCAACCAATACTGCTAATGATGATTTTGGTGTATGAAAATTAGTGAATAGACCAGATGCGACTTTTAGTTGATATCCTGGAGTTATATAGAGTTTTGTTTTCGCTACACCAGGAAATATACCATCACTGGTATATGCTGATTCAATCGTTCTTAAAGAAGTAGTTCCAATCGGTATTATTTTTTTTTTATTGAAAATTGCCTGATTTAGCGCATCTGACTGTTCTCTATCAATTTCGTACTCTTCTTCATGTATTTGATGATTTTCAATATCATCAGAATAGATTGGTTGGAATGTCCCTAAACCGACATGAAGAGAAACAAAGGATACATCAATTTTTTTATCATTGAGAATAGTGAATATTTTCTCATCAAAATGTAAACCGGCAGTTGGCGCTGCAGCTGAACCATATTTTTTACTGAATGTAGTTTGATACCGTTCATTATCATAACTGTCTGGTATTTTTTTTATATACGGTGGTAATGGAATTGAGCCATACGTATTAAAATAATCAACATCAAATACAGGTTTATCAGATACAATAACTTTGGATATATCATCTATATTTGCTTTGAAAATAGCCATAGTCCCATCAGGCAATACGATCCTCTGTCCTATTTTATATTTTTTATTACTATCAGTTAATGAATGAATGGTTGTATTATCAACAATTTTTAAAACTAATAACTCACCTTCTCTATTAGAATCAACTTTTTTTATTTTCATACGACATGGAATAACTTTTGAATTATTAAAAACTAAATGGTATGTATCATCAATAAAATCTGTAATATTTAAAACTTTGGAATCAACAATCTCTCCGGTATTTCTATAATACACAAGAAGTCTTGCATCAGATCGAATATCAGCAGGTTTTTGAGCAATTAATTCATCCGGTAATTCAAAATCAAAATTATCTGTTTTCATAGTAATCCTTATTTAAATATCATATTGAACTTTGATATTGTATTATGGTTTTAATATAATACAATAGTAGTTTGCGGATAATAAAAGTCTATAATTTGTTTATAAGTAAACTTTTGCATCCCCATATTCTGTGCCCCCCATTGACTCATACCAACACCATGACCAAAACCATATCCAATAAATAAAATAGTATTATCATCTTTTATTTCATAGGTAAATTTTTCACTTTTAATATTTTTATAATTATATAAGCGTCTGATCATCTTTGGAGTATATTTTTTTTCGTTAAAGACTAAAGAATCAATAAGCCCATATACAGTGCGATTAACAATAATATTGTCACTATTCAAATCAATTCCTGATATTTCTAAAAACTCTTCTTTTGTTGTTGCAAATTCCCATTTATAACCTTTCATATCAACTGAATATTGATCAACTTTATTAACTAAATAAGGAAAGTTTGACCCCTCACCAAAATAATCAAGACCGGATGTTAAATACCCCCCTGAATTAGCATGAAAATAAGCAATAATTGGAGCGGAATCAAATACAACAACTTCCCCTTCAGTTGATCTAATGGCTTCTAATATATTTTTCAAATTGGGACTTGCCACAATATCAGAAAACCCGTTATATACTTGAAATGCGGTTGTATTATCAACATCGTACGATCGATTAACTGTAGAACGACTGATAAAATAATATGAATAGGTCCTTGCAACCACAGCTTGTGCCTTAAGAGCTTCAATTTCAAAAAATGAAGGCATTTCAGATGGTAATACTGAAACTAAATATACTTCTAACGGTACAATATTTATTACATCAAAACCATTTTCTTTCGGATAAATTCGTATCTCACCATAATACATTTGATTATTAATATACAAAGGAAAAAAATCATCTGTTTTAATTACCAATGGAGATGTAAAGACCATATCATTATAATAACACAGTTTATCTTTAGACAATATTGTAATCATTTTATCACGAAATGAACTTACTTGCTTACCGGATATAAAATCTATAGTATTTAATACAAAATCACTTCGAAGGCACACCTCATTAGTTGTTATTATTTTAACTTTTATTGAATAGGTATTAAATAAATCATTAAATAAAGGTATTAAATCAGATTGTATAGGATTTTTGTCGACTGCTTTTTCTTGAGTTTTCTCAAATGCAACTTCAGGAACTGTTTTACATGAATAAAACAATAACAAAACACTAAGAAGTAAAAAGAGATATTTCATTATCATTTCCTCCGGTATAAACACGACCGATATGTTCATATCCTTTTTGAGTAACAACCCGACCTCGCGGGGTTCTTTTAATAAAACCAATTTGAATTAAATACGGTTCATACACATCCTCGATGGTATCAACCTCTTCACCTAAACTTATCGCGATAGTCTTACACCCGACAGGCCCGCCGTCATAATGGTCTATTACTATTTCAAGAAGTTTAATATCATTTTTATTTAAACCTAAATGATCAATTTTTAATCTCTTGAGGGAATCTTTTGCAATTTCTTCATCAATTTCTTTAACACCTTTCATTTGAGCAAAATCACGAACTCTTCTTAACAACCGGTTTGCTATTCGTGGTGTTCCACGTGAAGAAGCAGCAACAATGTGAGCTGCCTTATCAGTAATACCAAATTTCAGTATCGATGCGGATCTTTTTAAAATCGTGATAATTTCTTCTTTATTATAAAACTCGAGTTTTTCATTAATGCCGAATCTTGCAAGTAATGGTGAGGATAAAAGACCTGAACGGGTTGTTGCACCAACTAATGTAAATGGTTCAATATCAATCTTTAATGTTTTTGCAGCAACGCCCTGCCCTATTATAATATCTAACGTATAATCTTCCATCGCTGAATACAACACTTCTTCAACACTTTTATTTAACCGGTGAATTTCATCAATAAAGAAAACATCACCTTTTTTTATGTCAGTTAAAACAGCAGCTAAATCACCAACTTTTGTTAAAACAGGTGCACTTGTTGATTTAAAATCAACGCCCATTTCTCTTGAAACGATGTTGGATAATGTTGTTTTTCCAAGTCCGGGTGGCCCTGATAAAAGAATATGATCTAATGGTTCATTTCGTTGTTTTGCAGCATTGATATACACTTTAAGGTTTTCAACAAAATGTTTTTGACCTATAAAATCACTGAGAGTTTTAGGGCGAAGTGTAATATCTAAATCATCATCACTATTATTTTGATTAACAGACATTCTATACCATCAACTTTAATAATTTTTTTATATCATCAGAAAACACACCTGAAAATGGCTTACCTTTTTCATATATTTTCAAAACATCATTTTTATTATACCCCATCGAAATCATAGCAGAAACTAAATCACTGTCAGATTGATTTAAATTATTAATGGTCAGTAAGTTAATTGTTCCTTTCAGGTCTAAAATCATTTTCTTAGCCGTTTTCTCACCAATCCCCGGAGTCTTTTTTAAAACATCAACTGATTCATTCTCAATTGACTGATAAATAACGCCAATATCATGGCGTGATAACATTGCAAGAGCAGTTTTAGGACCGACACCGTCAACTTTGATTAAAGTTCTAAACCCGTCCCTTGATTCTTCTTTAATAAAACCATACAACGTTACATTATCTTCCTTATGAATATAATGAGTAAATAACTTGATTTCAGTTCCGATCATTTCTGATAATTCTGCACTATCATTTAAAGGTAAATATAAAATATAGCCGATTCCAAATGTTGACAGTATAACTGTATTATCTTTAACTCTATCAATTTTCCCTTGTATATGATCGTACATATTATCCTTTTATTTTTTCATAAATTCTATTTGTATTTATATGTGTTATTGCAAGTGCAATACCATCAGCCACGTCGTCCTGCAAAATTGCCACCTCATCACCAATAATCATGCGTAACATACGTTGCATCATTCCTTTATCTGCACGACCATATCCTGACAAAGCCTGTTTTACTTGCAAAGGGGTATATTCATATACTGGAATTAACGATTTCTCTAATGCCAGCAAAATTACCCCGCGGGCTTGTGCAACATTAATAACTGTTTTAACATTTTTAGCAAAAAAAATCTCTTCAACAGAAGCATATGCAATGGTATAACTACCAAGCATTTCAATTAATTCATCATAAATAATTTGCAATCTTTTCCCGACAGAATCTTTTGATGATGTTTTTATCAATTTAGAATCTAAAAGTTTCAATCGTGAATCCCGATATTGAACGACTCCGATTCCGACCCGTTCAATTCCGGGATCAATGCCTATGGTTATCATCTAACCGTTATAATCATCAGGAATTTTAAGATTAGTATATACAGCTTGAATATCATCAAGATCTTCTAATTTATCAATAAGTGCGATTACTTTATCAACTTTATCTGCAGACACAACCTGATATGTATCAGGTACCATGGTAATTTCAGCTGAAATATGAGCAATGTTATTATCGTCAAAGGCTTTAAGAACTGCTTCAAAATTTTCCTGATTAGTATAAACTATAATATTATCATCCTCAGTAACAACATCATCAGCACCGGAATCAATACCTATTTCGAATGCCTTTTCTTCAGAAATAACTGCGATATCAAATAAAATAACACCTTTTTTATGGAATATATATGAAACACAACCATTAGCACCAAGATTACCGCCATTTTTTGCGAGAGATGATTTAACATCAGACGATGTTCTATTTTTATTATCAGTCATTATTTCCATATAAATTGCTACACCATCAGGCCCATATCCTTCATACGTGAATTCATCATAATGAGATGATTCCAACTCACCGGCTCCCTTCTTTATAGCTTTTTCCATCGTATCTTTAGGCATATTAGCTTCTTTTGCCTTTAAAATAGCAGCTCTGAGTCTTGGATTTGACTCTGCACTACTTCCGCCAATTTTTGCAGCAACACTTAATTCTCTTATTATCTTCGTAAATATTGAAGCTCTTTTTTTATCATTGGCACCCTTCTTATGCTGAATATTTGCCCATTTACTATGTCCTGACAAGATATGCTCCTTACAATACTATTATTTAAAATAAAAAACGATTTTACAGCAAAAATAATATATAAAAAAAACTCTTTAATGTCAATTTCATTCATATAAATCTATATGAATAAAAAAACGGGGTTTCCCCCGTTTTTAATAACCAGTAGTTGAACTATGCATTCTCTGACTTTCCAGCCACTGTAAATATACTGTTTTATTAACACGTTCCATTTCAAAACGCGCCCTTTTCAAAAGTTCTTCTTTATAAATCCCGAAAATATCTTCCTGGAGATACTCATAATTATCCAATCGTAAAAAATGCTCATCAAAGTCTGCTGTAATTTCTTTAATCATAGTTGTAAAATTACCCGTTCGTTCTGTCTTATCCCTTTGTATTATGATACCGATAAATTTTAAATATGGATACTCATCAGGATAATAAGGTATTTTAGATCTTGTTTTATCTCGATTCTTTTTTTCTGTTTCATAATTAGGATTAATCCATGTTAATGTTCTCCAACCGAGAAAATTAAGCGTTCCCATGTATATATCCCGTTCTTCTCCACTATTATTTTTTACCCGTACATATAACCCGAAATTAAAGTTATTTCCAAGTATCCTGATTGATAACTTTCTCATAACACCGACATTTCTAATAACACCCTTATTTAAAAAATAAGTTCCCATACCATCCGGATTAGCCGGATCATCATAGTACGCCGGTATTTCAAAAGGAGGATAAATTTCAACATCAGAATGTGCATTTCTTTCAGGGAAATAGGACCGAACGGCCAAAACCGTACTACCTGAGTAATTAATCGAATTTGTAACATTTAAAACATATGTTTTATTGACTGCTACCGGGATTTGTGAAGATTTTCGTACCTTAGCACTCCAATTTGAAGGATCAAGACTTGCTATCATCTCTCCTTGAGCATCATTCATGCCCCATCCATTATCAACATCTTTACTAAAGTCAACCGTAGTATCATTAAGACTACTAAAATCAATAAGTACTTCTTCCCTGGAAAACAAACTTACTAGTAACAAAATAAAAACCGAAGAAATAACCAATCTCTTCATATTAAACCACCATATTCCATTTTTTTTGTATAAAACTCTGTACAGTAATTGAGTTTAATCATACATTTAAAATATCGGTTTATTATTTTTTTCATTAAGAAAAATTATATAAAATAATTAAGAAAAGAAATGTATTTTTGCGAGAGGCTCTACTTATCTGAGTTAATTATTTCAGCATCAAGATCGCCTTGAAGTATAAATGTATTATTTTCTACATCAACAATAATCTTTCGTGCTGAATATTCCGACCCCTGATTACGGACTTTAGGGAATCCGCTGATAGACATGAGCTTATCTTTTTTTGTATACTTTACAAAAGCTCCTGTAGCTAAAATGTCTTTTTGATAAATTCTTGTATTACCTTGTATTATTGTAATACTCTCATCTTCATAATTATAAATTGTATCACCAAACACTGCAACTTCTTCTTTTGCATCGGTATAAAAAGCATTTTCTCTGATTACAAATTTCTTCTCATCTCTATAATAATCAGCCGCTTCTCCACCGATTTGAACCTCATCTTTTTCGTTAAATATTCGTACATTTTTAATAAATTTTGCTCTATCGATTTTGTCTTCATTTTTTTCATCTTTATAAAAATAAATTTCAATATCTGTACAATATATTTTATTATCATCAATTTCTAAATATGAATTCCCCTGACCAAGAAACATATTCCCCCCGCGCACTTCACGATAGGTAGCAAGATCAGCTTTAAATATAACTACTTTTTTAACATCATCTTTTTTTTTTGCTGGTTCTGCAGCATAAAGAATTGAAAATGAAAAAATTAATAGCAAACAATAATATTTCACTCTATTATTTCTCCTCATCTTCATAAAAATAATTTAAATCCATAGTAGTAAATGTTGTAATTTGATTAGTTAAATCTGATTGCATTGAATCGGCAATTAAAATAGAACCATCTTCTTTTGTAATTAAAACTTTTGTTTTGGAATCCATCGTATTATTTTTATAATTTAATGCTAAACTATCAGTTTCTAATTTTATTTTATCATCAAGTTTCTCAATAACAACATTTTCAGAAAAAATCAATTCACTATTATTTGAGTTAATAATACCTTTATCAGATTTTATTAAAGTAGTAATCTCAGCTTTAGAATTATATACCTTTGCTGAAATAACAACACACTCTATTTCTTTCTTTTTTTCAAAAGTTTTTCCTGTATCTATGTGAGCTTCAAGAAATAATCTGCCACTTTTATATATATAATGTGTATAATCTGTTTGAACAACATCAGGATATTCAACTACCACTTCAGCAACTTTTTTTTTAACAGAAACACAACTTAGTATATTAATACTCACAATTACACATACTATACTTTTTAAATACCTCACAAATTAAACCTTACCCCGTTTATTAATCGAAGCACATATAAAATCACGAAAAATCGGGTGTGCATCAAAGGGATTTGATTTAAATTCCGGATGAAACTGAACACCAATGCTAAATGGATGTTGAGGCCATTCAACTGCTTCAACTAACTTTTCACCTTCTGTGGTACATGAAATAATTAAACCTTTACTCTCAAACTCTTTTCGATATTTCCCATTAAATTCATATCGATGTCTATGTCTTTCACTAAGCGAATCAGATTTATAGGCGGCAAACATTCTCGTATTTGGCACTATAACAGACTGATATGCACCAAGACGCATAGTACCACCTTTATCATCAACGTATTCCTGTTCTTCTAAAAGATTAACAACAGGATATTCGGTATCAGGATCAAACTCTTTTGAATTTGCATTATTAAAGCCTAATACATTTCGTGCGTACTCGATAACCATTATCTGCATACCTAGGCATATACCAAAATATGGAATTTTATTTTCTCTGGCATATTTTGCAGCAATTATCTTACCTTCAACACCTCTTTCACCGAAACCACCTGGAATAAGCACACCATCAACATCACCTAATAAGGTGATTACCGATTCATTCGTTATATCTTCACTGTCAAGTTTAACAATTTTCAATTTAGCATGATTATAATATCCTGCATGATTTAACGCTTCATATATTGATTTATAAGAATCCTGAAGTTTTATATATTTTCCGATAACAGCAATTCTAACTTCAGTTTCAGGATTTTTCAAGATTTTAATCAGCTTATTCCATCGCGTTAAATCAGTCACTTTATCTTTATGTAATTGAAGTTTTTTTATTATTACATCAGTTAACCCTTTATTTTCATAATCAACCGGTATTTCATAAATTGAATCTTTTATATCAACTGCAGAAATAATTGCACTTGATTCAACATTGGTAAATAATGAAATTTTCTTTTTCATATCCGATGACATTTCCTGATCTATTCTACACATTAAAATATCAGGCTGAATACCAATTTCCCTTAATTTCTGAACAGAATGTTGTGTAGGTTTTGTTTTCAATTCACCTGCAGCTGTTATTGTAGGAATAAGCGTTAAATGAACAAATAAAACATTCTCCCGACCGATATCAATAATAAATTGTCGTGCTGCTTCAAGAAAAGGAACCGACTCAATGTCCCCTACTGTTCCTCCAATTTCAATTATAACTATATCAACATCTTTTGCAACTAACTTGATTCTTCTTTTAATTTCATCAGTGATATGTGGAATAACCTGAACACATTTACCTAGATAATGACCTTTTCGCTCTCTTTCAATAACTTCCTTGTATACCTGACCGGTTGTTATTGAGTTAAGTTTTGTTATTTTTGTTGATGTAAATCTTTCGTAATTACCTAAATCAAGATCTGTTTCAGCCCCATCATCAGTTACATACACTTCTCCATGTTGAAATGGACTCATAGTTCCAGCATCAATATTCAGATACGGATCTACTTTAAGCATTTGAATTTTATATCCTCGTGATTCTAATAAAGCACCAATTGATGAAGCGGCAATTCCTTTACCCAAAGAAGAACAAACGCCACCTGACACAAAAATATATTTTACACTATCCATAATGAATCGCCCCTTCAAATAATTTTTTATTTTTTTATCAACACAATATAATCACCAACATCAATATCTTTATAGGAATCAATATCTTTATACTTTATTTCACTAATATTTTCATCAATTTTTACAAGAATTCCTGTACCTTTAATATCAGATTTATCAATAAGAAAATCTGTTTTACTCTGTTCAAGACTGTATGTTTTATTTTTAATAATATAAACACCATCACGAAGTTTAACACCATGCTTTCTTCCTGCACTGATTAATGCAGTATTCCCTGATAATTTTATAATTTTTGCCCGTAATGGAATAACTGAGTCAATTTTTCTTAAAATTGTTGCACTTGTAATAACCATTTTATCATTTCCAAACTGATACGTTCCAAATGAATGAATCAAATCAGAATTTGTTGTATTATGCAATTTTAAATCGACCTCAACTATTGTATCGATTTCTTTTACAAACAAATCAATGTAAAAGTATGCCTCTTTCCCTTGAGAAATACTCATTTTCTCATTTCTCGAGTATTCCTTATCAATAAATGGTAAAAGTTCATACTTATATTTTCCATAGCTCAAATTCTCAAGTAACAATGCATACATAGATTCTACCTGATAATGATAATTTTCAATATTATAATTAATAAAAACAGGAATTGTATAAGTCTCACTATCAATATTATATTGATTTACTTGCCAATCGACACCTAAACGATATACTAAATTCCGTCCCTGCATCTCGATCATATCTTTAATATCTTTTGATTTTGTAATTTCATAAATAAGCTTTAATTCTTTAAAATATCTTTCGGGGAAATTAATGCTCTTATAATAATCAGCTAATTCACTTCTTGAATCAGCATTTTCAGGATTAAGCATAATTGATTTTCGTAAATTAAATAAATACAAATCAAAATTAGCAGTTCGCTTGGCTTCTAATGATTTCTGATTATAATATAATGATCTTGATATTCTTAAAGAAGCGGATAAAGGAAATTTTTCTAAAAGAATAGAATCAAGAAAGAAAGCAGCAATCTCATCATCCGGTCGTAATGATATTGATTTATTTAAACTGGAAACAGTATTATTAATATCAGATACTTTATTATATCCATGTGATAAATTATAATAAATACTATTATCAGTTGATTTTTTATTTAAAACATCTTTATAAACCGCTAAAGCCTCATCAGGATTATTTATATAAAGCAAATATTTTGCTTTATATATTTTATATTCTAAAGAATCTTTAATTTCCAAAGCAATATTAATCATATCTAATGCATCTCTAATTAATCTTTGCTTAAATTTGAATTTTGAATATTGAAAATACAAATCATTATATAATGAATTGTATCGTAAATTTGTTTGATAATATTGTTCAGCTTTTACAATGTCAATATCTTCATAATATTGAGAAAGTTTGAGTAAAGCATGCACATTTTTCTGATCTGATTTTAAAATTGATAACAAAGTATCTTTCGCAAGAATTTCCCTTTCAGTTAAAAAATAAACATTTGCCAATCCGTTAAAAGCATCCATATTTAACGGATCACTTGCAATAATACTTTTATACTTACTCTCAGCAATATTAAATCGTTTTAATTTTGTTTCAATATCTGCTGAAAAAATAATTAAATCTGAACGTTGAGGTGCTAAGGTAAGTGCTTTACTTATATATGTAAAAGCATATTCAAAACTACCTGATTCATAATACACTCTGGAAATCAATTCGATTGCATCAATATAATGTGGATTTACCTGCAATGAATCTTTCAATACATCAATAGCTTTATTATAATCTTGATTAAAAAAGTGTAACCGGGCCTGTTCATATAAATCGATAGGATTATTTGAAAAAATCAAGTGTGAAATGTTAATTATTAAGAGAAACAGGAAAAACTTTTTATTTATCATTTTGTAACCTGAACGGAATCAATTTCTTTTTCAATTCTAACTAACTTTATCTTTCTACCAGAAATAGCTGCAATTGTAAATATATAATTTTGATACCTGACAACTTCATTTTGTTTCGGTATTCTACCAAGAATCATATAAATCAAACCGCCAACAGTATCTATGTCATCTTCTTCAAAATCAGTTCCAATAGCTTCATTTAAATCATCAATATTTATTCTTCCATTAACCAGATAACTTTTTTCATCAATTTGAATGATATTACTTCCTTCTTTATCAAATTCATCTTTAATATCACCAACAATTCTTTCAATTATATCTTCAAGACAAACAATACCGGAAATACCGCCATACTCATCAACAACTATTGATAAATGAATTTTATTTTCTCTAAATTCAACCAATAAATCATTTATTGGTTTTATTTCAGGAACAAAATAAGGCTCCCGTAATATCTCATTAATGAGAAACTGTTCTTTATTAAAAACATACTTCATCAGATCCTTTGCATGAAGAATTCCGATTACATTATCATACTCTTCATCAAAAACAGGAATTCGGGAAACTCCTTTTTCCTGTATCATAGCAACAACTTCTTCAATCGACGCTTTTATATCAATTGAATGTAAATCTACCCGAGGAACCATTATATCCCGAACAGAAATATTACTTAATTTTATTATATTCAAAATCATATTTTCTTCATACGCAGAAAGTATTTTACCGCCTTCTTTCATTTCTTCTATAATTTTTTCTATAAGAATATTCTTTTTTGAATCACCAAACTTAATATCACCTATTTTCATTTATTCTATTATATCTCCGGTTAACTCGTTATAAATTTTTTTCTCCAGCATACTCATTTCTCCTTCTTCATTTTCATCATGATCATAGCCAAGTAAATGAAGAATTCCATGCAATATAAGATATTTTACTTCAGTAAATAAATCATGCCCCAATTCTTTAGCCTGGTTTTCTGTATATGGCACGGCAATAACAACATCGCCAAGAAATTTGTTTTCAAAACCAAAATCATCACCTTCAATTTGAGAAAACGATAAAACATCTGTTTCATTATTTTTACCACGAAACTCTTTATTAATCTCTCTAATTCTATCATTATCAGTAAAAACAACCGATAAAAAGTAATCACTTTTATCTAATTTTTTAAGCACAGAATCAACCCATGCAACCACATCTTTTTGAGGTATATTTTTTTTATATTCCTTATCATCATATTCAATCATATATTCAGTTTTCATTTCTTAATTACCTCATTGTTTTCTTTATTTATTTCAGGATACTCAATTCTTGAATGATACATCCCGGTTAACGTTCTTATAAAAACTCTTTTTATATTCGTAATATCATTAAATGTCAATCCTGAATCATCAAGAATCCCATCTTTGAATTTCTCATCAACAACAGCATTTACCAGAGAAGTAAAGCTCTCAACACTATAATCTGAAAGAACCCTGGAAATTGCCTCTATTTGGTCTGCTAACATTACAACAGCTGATTCGGGAAATGCAGGATTTTCTGATTTATACTGAAAATCTTCTATAGATACGACATTCCCTTCTTTTCTTTCCTCAAGTGCTCTATTATAGAAATATTTAATTACACTTTTACCATGATGCTGACTTACTATATCAATTACTTTCTTTGGTAATTTAGCTGAAATAGCTTCTTCAACCCCAACTTTTACATGAGACCTTATAATATTAACACTTACAAAAGGGTTCATTTCATCATGAACATTATTTTTTCCCTGATTTTCTATAAAATGCTCGGCATTTTTTGCCTTACCAATATCATGATACAGCCCGCCGACTTTTGCAAGTAACCCATTTGCTTTAATTTCATTTGCAGCTACTTCAGCAAGATTAGCCACATTTATTGAATGATTATAAGTACCGATTGCTGTATCAAAAAGCTTTTTTAACAAGGGAGATGAAGTATCTGTTAACTCCTGCAATCTAAACACCGTTGGTATATTAAGAATAAATTCACCGAAAGCAATTAAACCAACACTGAAAAAACCTGAAACGATTCCGTTGATCCCGGCATATAACGTAAAATTCAAAACATCAGCAAAAGAAAGCCCATCGTAATATGCTATTGAAAAACCTATAATACAATTAATTATTGCAATATAAAAACCTGCAACTAACAACTCAACCCTTCTTCTGATTTCAGGTTTAATAGTAAAAATTGAACACAATCCAGACAATAAAATGAATAGAAATGAAGATGAATTATAACCGGATAATAAATAAAAAATTATTGAAAAAACAATAGTAATTGATATAGATGTAATCTTTGAATATAAAAAAATAAATGTCACTGATATAGTTGAGATTGGCACCATAATTCCAAGATAATAACTCGTTTTATCAAAATTAAATGGCAATGATAGATAAATAATATATAAAAAATAAACTGCAGAAATAAAAATAAGATTTCTCACATCAAAAAAGAATGTAACATCATAGACTCGTATAAAAAAGAAGGTAAAAACGATTAATAAGAAATTTATTAGCAAAAAAGAAATAATAGTCTGATAATTTATTTTATTATGTTTATAATTAAGAACTGCTACAATCTTGGATATATTATCTTTATCAATAAGATCACCTTTTCGAGCAACAATCTGACCTTTTAACATTTTCCTGTATACATTCCGTTCTGATTTCAATTTATTCTTTAATATAGTTTCAGTTTTTTCTTTATCAATTATTATATTTGGAATAAAAAAATTAATCAGAAAATTCTCAAAAACTTTTTTATCAAAATCACTATATTTACTTAATGAAACATTAACAATACTCCGTATATCATTTACATTAATAGTAAATAATGAAAATTCATTAATAGAATAAAAACTCTCCACCATTTCAAAATTAACTGAACTTGCCAAAATTATCCCGGAAACCTCATACCCGGACAATTGAATTTGATCAATTTTAGACACACCTCGCTTATATAAATCTGAAACAAATGCAACAATTCTATCCATATCTTTCGAACTCTGATTTAAAATTGTATTAAGTAATTTATATTCATTGATAGTTAAAGAAAAATCGTTTTCTTCGGCATATTTTTTTATTTCTTCATAAGTAATCTCTGATGCAATATTTATTAAAATAGTCTTTAGCAAAGAAATTCTTTTTTCAGTAATCTTATTATCAAAATAAAAATAAGTTGGAGTTGTCATTTTTATAATTTCTTCATTTCTTGATGATGCATCTTCATCGACATATTGGATTTCATCTTCAGCGATAATATCACGGGTTAATACATCATTTATTTTTAATTTGACATCACCTTTATATGTATCGATAAAAATCACAAATGAACTGACAATAAATAGAAAAAAAACAATCAGAATTTTTAATATAAAAAAATTCTGATTTAAGAATAATTTTTTAAAAATGGATCTATTTTTATTAGTTGCCATTTTTATTGTAAGCACTAATTATTTTCTTGACAATCGGATGCCGGACAACATCCTTTTCACTAAATTCCATAAAACCGATCTCCTCTATGCCTCGTAGCACTGAAAGTGCATCAACCATACCCGATTTAACCCGATAGGGCAAATCTATCTGAGTAATATCGCCATTTATTATTAATTTTGCACCATTTCCAAGACGTGTTAAAAACATTTTCATCTGACTGCATGTTGTATTCTGAGCTTCATCCAGTATTACAATCGCATTTTCAAATGTTCTACCACGCATATATGCTAATGGAGCAATCTCAATAGCGTTTTTAGCCGTTAATTTTAAATACATTTCCTGTGATACTATCTGATTCAATGAATCAAAAAGCGGAATTAAATAAGGATTTATTTTTTGGATATAATCACCTGGTAAAAAACCTAAACTTTCCCCGGCTTCTACAATTGGCCTGGTAATTACAATTTTTTCAACTTCTTTATTTAATAATTGATTAACAGCATAACAGATACTTAAAAAAGTTTTACCGGTACCAGCAGGACCATAGGCTAAAACAACATCTTTCTTATTAAGAAGATTAATATATTGTCCCTGAGCAACAGTCCGGGGATTAAAAACTTTATTTGCTTTTACAATATTTATCGAGGAATTAATCATATCATTAAAATTAGTTGATGAATCATGTTTTAACTCACTAACCATTAAATCAATAAGATTTGTATAGATCATCCCATTATTTTTTGAAATATCGATAAGATTATTTATTAATAACTCAACCAATTCAAAATCATTACCGGATAAAATAATTTCTTCACCTGATGCTTCTATTGCAATATCAGTCAGACTTTCAATCCGTCGTATATTACGATTATTGACTCCGCACACATCAAGCATTGTTTTATTGTCATTAATTAATATTGAAGTTTGTACAATCATATCAGTCATGTTAACTTATGTTTGAATTATTGTCAAGTCAGCCATTTAGTAAATAAAACTATCCGCCAGAGCCTCTTGCAAAAATACCCTTATAATCTCGAATTTTTGCATGAGGCTTCCTATAACGCAATTAAATTGCGTAACGGCGGAAGCATAAAAAAAGTACTCTTTTTTTCATCAAGTGGGAATATTTGGCACTCTAAATTTCCGTCTTGATTTTTGCAAGAGCCTCACCATTTCTGATAATTAAAACAGGCTCAATTTTTTCCGTTTCATTACTCCATTGTCCTGAAGTGCTATTACGTATCAGATATTCTGCTGCTTTTTTACCGGTTTCAGATGCCGGCTGATGTATTGTAGTAAGATTTACATATTTAGAAACATCCAAATCATCATACCCGACTAATTCAACATCAGATGCTAATTCTTTTTTTGCCCGTAACCCTCCATAAGCAAAGCTATCACAAAAATATAAGACACCATTAACGCTGCCAGATTCAATATACTGCTTAGTCAACATATATGACTCGTCTTCACTAAACGGTATATACTCCTCAAAAACCAGTGAAATATGATGTTTCTCCAGTGCTTTTCTTACGCCACACACTCTTTCTTTCTGCTGAATACTTCCCGAATTCTCACCAATATAACCAATTGCAGTTATTCCCTTTGAAATAAGATATTCCGCTGCAATATACCCGCCTTTGGTATTGTCAGTATAAAAAGAAGTCACATCATCTTCATGATGATCCACATATACAAACCGTGTATTACTTAATGACAATATTTTTTTTTCGATCTGACTAATTTGTTTTGCTATAACAATTATACCGGATAGAGACTCACCGGCAATATGCTTAAATAAATCTTCTTCATCCCGGCCAACATTAAAAATCAGCAGATTAAACCCGACTGTCTGAAGAAATTGATATATTCCTTTAATAATTTCCATATAAAACGGGTGAATAATAACAGGAACCACAACACCGATTGTGGTTCGGGCATAGTTTTTTTTTGGAAGATTTCGTGCTGATTTATTCGGGATATAATGTAATTTTCTGATTGCAGCTTCAATTTTTACCATAGTTTCAGAACTTACATTTTTGCCGCCATTAATTGCCCTTGAAACAGTACCAACCCCGACTGACGCTTCTTTTGCAATATCGACAATTGTAATCATCATATCTCCCGGCTTTATTTCTTAAAAGCTTCAATTGGTTTTTCAGGTACACCATCGTTTCCCCAGCAACTTAAACGATATTTACTCCAGATTGCAGCACCTTGAGGCTCCCAATAGAGTACACCAAGTCCTTTTTCATCAGGTATATTTCTAACTAATGTGATAAGATCAGAAACCATTGCGTATGTTTCATCAGGTTCACTGTCAAGTCCGCCTGTTTCTACAATCACAACTTTTTTGTCATATCGTGAAATCATGTCATACATATTATTTTTTAGCCTGTTTATAGTTTCTGTATATTTCTTTTTATCCCAGTATGGATAATATGAAAAACCAATAACATCATACTTTGTAGAATATCGGGTTAAACCGTCAAAAAACCAGCGAAATAAACCATTATCAGTACCGCTTGCTAAATGAATAATCACAAGAGAATCAGGAAAAACTTCTTTAACTCCATTGTACGCACTATTAATCAATTGAGAAAGGTTTGACATATTTTGTGAACTGCCATCAGGTAACAACATACCCGGATTAATTTCATTACCGACTTGAACCCACTCAGGATACACATCCGCATTTTTTAACTCTATAAGTACTTCTTTTGTATAACGATGAATTTGTTCAGTTAACTGAATAAAATCTAAAGACTCCCATGAGGCAGGTTTTACCTGTTGGCCGGGGTCTGCCCAGGTATCACTATAATGAAAATCAACCATAACCCGAAAGCCTTTGCTTTTTGCACGCACAGCCATGAAAACTAATTCTTTAGAACTACAATGACCATTTACCGGATCATCTGAAGGACCAACCCATGTTCTAAGCCTGACAGTATTAATCCCGTTCGAATGAAGAGTAGTAAGACAATCTTCTTCTTTACCAGATAAATTGTAAAATTTAAACCCGGAAGCTTCCATTTGTGGCAACCATGAAATATCAGCACCTTTTACAAAACGATTATTAATAGAATCTTTCGTTTCACTACTGCCTGAAACACAACTTATAAGAACACAATTAATGAGTACAAAATAAATAATATTCTTTATCATTCCTTTTCAACCTCCTCTTTTTCACTATATTCCAGATATTGAGCGATTAAACTGACAAACTGACTGTAACTGACTGTTTGATTAACCGCCTGACGAAGATGAGTAATGCCCTTGCCGCCTTTTGCATAGCCTTTAAAAAACTTTCGAAACTCAACCATTGCCTTAACTTCATCACCGGTATAGTCAATTAATGCTTTGCAATGAAGAGTTGCACTATAGAGTCTGTTTTTAAGAGTCCGCGGGATATAAAGCCGGTTTTCAAGCCTTGCTATAATTTCTTCAACTAAAAAAGGATTTTCCATCACTCCACGGGCAAGCATGATACCATCACATTGTGTCTGATTAAACATGGCAACAGCATCATCGGCCGTGAAAATATCACCATTACCGATTACAGGAATTGTGCTAATCTTTTTAAGTTCGGTAATATGAGACCAGTCTGCCTTACCGTCAAATAACATTGTTTTCGTTCGCGGATGTAATGTTATCAAAGCTGCACCGGCAGATTCTGCTGCATAATACATGTCTTTATAATTAATTGAATTATGGTCCCATCCGCTTCTGATTTTTAACGTTACCGGTTTATCAGTTAACTCTTTAAGACCTTTAATGATCTTATATACTTCATCGGGGGTTTTCAATAAAGAAGCGCCGGAGCCTGAATTGATTATTTTCTTTACCGAACACCCGCAATTTATATCAACAACATCGAACTTTTCGTTTTTTATTACTTCAAATGCACGGACTATTGTTTCGCGTGATGAACCAAATAACTGAATACCAAGCGGAGAATCATTCTCACCACTGTCTATTAATGTAACTGATTTATTAAAGTTATAATGTAAACCCTGGGCAGAAACCATTTCAGCATATGCAATACCGGCTCCCTGCTCACGGTATACCAGCCTTGTTGGAAGATTGGTATAACCGGCAAGCGGAGCTATGAATATATTGCATTTTAATTGTAGTTTACCTATAGAAAGAGGCTTTAACATGACTTAGGAAATTTCATACGACTTGATTTTATATGCTTTTAAACTGTTCTCAAAAAGAATTGTAGCCAATTCTTCTTCAGGAATCCCTTTTAACTGAGCTAAATATCTGAATGTTTCAAGAATAAAAACAGGTTTATTTCGTTTACCTCTGTACGCATGAGGAGTTAAAAACGGACTGTCAGTTTCAATAAGGATATTTTCAATCGGAACCGCTCGTGCAACATCATGAAGATTTTTAGCATTTCTGAATGTAAGATTACCTGCAAATGAAATGTATAAACCAAGATCAATAATCTTAAATGCAAAATCGGTATCTTCACTGAAACAATGCAGTACACCGCCTGATGAAGGAACCTTTGATTTCAAAATATCAAGCATATCGGAACCGGCTTGTCTGTTATGAAGAACAACAGGTTTATTAAACTTGTCTGCGATTTCAAGCTGTCTGATAAAGAACTCAATCTGTGAATTTCTATCACCATATTTATGGAAATAATCAAGCCCGATTTCACCAACACCGATTACATTAGGATATGTTAATGCTTCTTCAATTTTTTCTTCCCAGTCTTTAATCGGATTAATTACTTCCGAAGGACTTAAACCAACTGTATGGAAAACATTAGGAACATTTTTAGTGTTTTTATAACAAGTGAAAAAATCATAAAGATTAGTAGCTATATTTGCAATTGCAACGACCCCTTCTCTTTTTGCTTCATCAATTGCTCGTATCTGACTTACCGGATCTTCATAAAGTAAAGCTAAATGGCAATGTGTGTCAAAAATTCTCATACGAATACCTCAATATTATTATTAAATGATTATTATAAACTACATGGATGTAAATGAACCAATAGATATAAACGATTCTTGAATATAAAACAAAATAATCTAAAAGTCAACTAACTTAAAGATATTTTGGAATGATTACAAATAGAATAAATTACCGTTTTTTAGCATCAAAAAATGTATATATAACAGGAACTAAAATAAGAGAAACTGATATACTATACAATAATCCGCCAATGACAGCAATTGCAAGAGGCGCTAACGCTTCACCACCGCCACCAATATTCAACGCCAGAAATAACATACCAAGTATTGTTGTTAATGTTGTCATCATAACAGGTCTGTACCGTTTAGTTCCAGCTTCGATAATTGAATCTGATAAGGTTTTATCATCGGATCGATTATTAACTATAAAATCAATGAGAATTATACCGTTATTAACAACGATACCGGCTAACATTATAATACCTAGAAAAGAAGGAAGATTCAGCTGTGAATTAGTGAGTAATAATGCCAGAAAAGCACCGGGCATTGAAAATGGAATTGAAACTATAATTACAAATGGCAGTTTTATACTGTTAAATTGTATACCCATAACCATAAAAACCAGCATAATTCCAATAAGTAATGCGATACCGAGCGTTTTGAAACTTTCAGCAATTGCCCTTGATGAACCTTTTTTAGTTATACGATACCCTTCCGGTAAATTGAATGAAGACACAACCTTATTAACTTCACTTTCGATATCTTTTTTTGAATAATTTTTATCCATGTCACCGGTAATATTAACAGCCCGTACCCGATCAATTCTTTTAATTTCAGCAGGAGCAATGCCTTCAACAAACCGGCCTAACACCTTTAAAGGGATAACCCCGGATTTTGTAACGACAGGCATATTTTCAAGGTCCCGTAATGAAATGAGTTGAGCATTTTTAAGTTGAATATTGATATCAATATCATAACCGTTCCATTTATAACTACTGACAACCTGACCGCTTTTTGCATTTCTAATCAGTTGTGCCAGATCAAAAACAGATAATCCCGTTGCAGCAATCATTTTTTTATCAGGCATAAAAATGTAAGCAGGAATTCCTTTTGCAAGCCCTGATTTCATATTGATAACACCACTGACTTTTGATACGACATCAAGAAACCGGTCTGATTGTTCACGAAGTACTTCAAGATCATTTCCCGATATATCATATTCAATATCATTTCCCCTGATACCCGCTGTGGCATCAATAATTCTTATAGAAAAAGACAGACCCGGCACTTTTGACAGATATTGCCTGATATCAGAAATAACTTCCCTTGTTGGTTTAGCTAATGTTGTAAATACATTGATTGTTGCAGAATAAGGTTGAAGTGATCCGAATAATACATCCTCACCAACGATACTGTTAACAGTTTTAATATCTTTCATTTGTAATAATGACTGTTCAATCTGAGTTACTCCCTGATTGGTATATTCTACAGTAACTCCACGAGAATATGATATTGAAATTTGAAATTCGCCCTGATCTGAATCAGGAAGCATCCCTGTATCTATAAAACTCACTAATGAACACCCGGCTATCATTATCCCGGTAAAAACTGTCATTGTAATAACACGATACTTTAGAGATAACTTTAAAATATCCAAATAGATTTGTTTGATACCGTCAAGAAATTTATTAAAAAGTACTGATGGATAGGAAGGTTTATAATCTGTTGTTAATAATATAAAACTTAACACAGGAATAATCGTTACCGAAACCAGTATCGAAGTCAGGAGTGCAAAAACAATAACAAGTGATAACTCGCCAAGCAAAACTTTTGCAAGTCCCGATGTAAAAGCTAAAGGAAGAAAAACCACAACGGTTGTCAGAACTGATGCTGAAATCGGTAATGCAACCTCTGCTGAGGCCTTAGCAATCAGTTTGTATTTTGAAGTACCATTTTTATTTTCTTCAAGATAGCGATAGGCGTTTTCCATAACAACGACGGCCGAATCAACTACCATCCCCGTTGCCATACCAAGTCCGCCAAGTGAAACGGTATTAATACTTAAATTAAATATTTTCATAAACAAAAATGAGATTATGATAGAAACAGGTATCGATACAATTATTACCAGTGTATTTTTAAAATTGCCAAGTATTAAATAAATGATAATTGCTGCAAGCAAAGCTCCTAAAAGCAAAGAATTTATAACATTCTGTATTGCTTTTTTTATTACAATTGATTCATCTTTCAGTATTTCTATTTTTACATCTGAAGGAAATCTGTTTTTATTCTGTGAAAGCCAGGCATTAACATTATTTGAAATATCAATGGTATTGCCCCCCTGAGGTTTTCGTATCGAAATAGAAACGACCGGATTTTCATTAACCCTTGAAAATCGTGTCTGAGTTTTTTCAATGATTGAAATATCTGCAATATCTTTTAAAAAAATAGTTTTATTACCCGAATACACGATAATTACATTGCCAATATCTTCAACTGTTTTAAACTTCCCTTCAAGACGCAGTGAGAATGCTTGTGCGTCACCTTTAATATCCCCGATCGGGAAATCAGTATTTGAAAAATTAATCGCCAGTGCAATCTGACTGATTGATATACCGGTTTCAATAAGCAGTTCAGGATTTATTTCAACACGGACAATGGTATCCAAACCTCCATTGACTATTATATTTCCACATGCCGGTAATTTAGATAACTCAGGTGCAATAGCTTTTTCGGCAATAAGTTTTAACTCCCCCTCACTTCGTCGATCTGAATAGATAATAAGTGAAACAGGTGATGCAACAAAATCGTTTATCGTAACTATTTCAGGCACCCCGGTTCCCTGGGGCAATGTACTTTTAATCGTATCAATTTCTTTTTGAATCTCATCAGTTTTTTCTTTAATATCAACACCGTAATCAAAACTTATTTGAACAAGTGAAAAACTCTCCTGACTTGTTGAAGTCACAGACTCCAAACCGGAAACAGAACTGATTGAATCTTCAATAACCCGCGTAACGTCCTGCTCAACAGATTGCGGATCAGCTCCGGGAAACGGTGTATTAATAAAAATTGCAGGAACAGTGAAATCGGGGTAATATGATACCGGTAAATTATTTGATGAAATCACACCGGTAATAATAAGAACAGAAAGTATTAAAAAAACACCAACCGGTTTCTTTATAAGAAGTATAAAAAAATTCATAGTTTATCTCCATTAATCAATTACGAGAACTTTTGTACCATCTGATATAAAACCACTTCCTTCAGTCACAATAAAATCACCTTCATTTAAACCTTTTACAGCAATTCTATTTTCACTCTTCTGAATAACGGTAACTTTATTAAAATGTGCACAACTCTCTTTATCAATGGTAAAAACACCGGTTCCCCGTTTATTTAAAGTTACAAGAGATAGAGGTGGTATCAGTATTTCTTCACTGCTTTCAATTACAATATTCCCGTTGATTGTCTGACCTGCAAAAACCGGTCTGTTATCAACAAAACAAATTTCGGCTTCAATAGTTAATCCTCCGGTAATTGCATCAACTACGGGCGATATTTTATTAATAACCAATGATAAATTATTTTTATTGTCAGTATCATATAAATGAACAATCTGACCTGTTTTAACTTTATTTCTGTCAGAACCGAATACCTGTCCTCTGAAAATCAAACAACGTAATGAACCTACATCAAATAAAACCGTTTGAGGTGTAACACTCATACCCGTTTCAATATTATTTCGTAAAACAGTTCCGTCAATTGGGGATACTACTTTAAACGCTGCGAATTCCTGTCCGGGTATCTCCTGAATCACTTCAGCGAGTAACTGATCTTTTTGTATTGAGTCACCATCTTTAACATATATTTTTTTTACTCTACCCGGTATTTTAGAAAAAACCATCACCTGGTTTTCCGGTGAAAAACGGCCGAAAATGTCAATAGTAGTATTGATTTTTTCTTTTTGAACCTTAAACAGTCGTACAGGAACCGGTTTTTCATCTGATTGTGAAGTTTTTTCACCACCTTTACATGATAAAATCATTAAACATACTATTAAAAGAGATAGTTTTAGTTTCATACAATATTCCTTTTCAATTTAATTTTATTTTAATTGATATTTTTTCAAAAATCAAATAATTATGTATGAGGCTCTTGCAAAAATCAAGATTACTTGATTTCGCTTCCGCCACATGCGATATAATCGCATTATAGGTAGCTTCTTGCAAAAATTCGAGATAAAAAGAGTATTTTTGCAAGAAGCTCGTATGAAAAGTAATTATAGATATTTGTTGAATAATTGAAATACAAAGTACATCAACTGGAAAAAATATGAAAAACTATATGTCCGGGTTATTACAAATAAGCCTTATTGGTATAATGACACTACTACCTTTTTCACATGTATTCCCGGTATCAAATGAAGATATTCAAAAGCTTATTACCAAGGGAACTTCAGAGTTACAAAGTCAGAACCTTGATGATGCAGAGAAAACCTTTCTTTCCGCCGATAATTTACTAAATAAAACAGCCGACACGACGAATGATCTCTCATGGACAATATCGAATATGCTTGGAAGTGTTTATCTCTACAAACAGAACTTACAAAAAAGCAGGGTTTATTATGAAAAAGCACTACAAAATTCTGAAAATCTCAATTCTATTTATTATAAAGCTGAATCACTTAATAATCTGGCAATATGCAGTTATCATCAGGGGCTATTTTTAGAAGCTAAGGATTACTTCAAATCAGCAGGAGATACATATATTTTATCGGGGTATCATGACAAAGCAGGTTTTAGCTACTTCTATGAAGGTTTATCATACTATGCACTGAGAGATTATTCAACTTCAAGTAAAGTATTAATTAAAACAGTTGAAACATTAAAAAATAGTAAATCAGACTCTGCGTTTCTTACTCAGGTATTTTATTATACAGCAGTGAGTCTTCAGCAGAATTTTCAGTATAATGAAGCAATGAAATATTACGATATGGTAGAAAGTGCATCAGATTCAAAGAGTATTGATTTATATATTGGTTTACTTATCGGTCGTGGTGATATTTATCAAATATGGGGTGATTATAATCGGGCATTGGGTTTTTATCTGAATGCAAAAAATGTTTCAGAAGAATATCAATATTACAATTATTATATGAAAGTACTACTTGATATCGGGAACCTCTACATAATCGAAAAAAACTATACTGATGCACTTACCTATATACACCACATATATGAATCTGCTGAAAAAACCGGTCAGACTGAATATATAATTAGTGCATTAAACAGTCTCGGGATTATATATTTATATCAAAAAGACTATGAAAAGTCTCTCAACTATTATAAACAAGCGTATACAATTGCAGTAAAGACAATTAATCATTTCTGGATACATCGACTTTCTGTTCATTTAGCCGGCGTCTATGAAAGACTAAATAAAACTAATATTGCTTTAGAATACTATAAAAAAGCGGATGCCGGCCTTAAGGCTTCCGGTCAAATTGCAGACAGGGCTGTTTGTCTATCAAATATGGGGAATCTATACACCGGAAAAAAACAATATAATAAAGCAATACACTATCTTGAAGAATCAATTGCATTAAAAGAATCAATACGGAGAACTGCAAATAACTCATCCAAAAGGGACTTCATAGCTGCAGAAATGAAAACGTATCAAATGTTAGTTAATGCGTATGGTTTTTCCGGAAAATATAAGCAAGCTGTCGAGTGTCTTGAAAAATCCCGGGTTCTTTCTATGAAAGAGGAAATGGGTGTCGACATCACTATAACGGCAGAAAGTCTTAAAGGTTATCAGAAAACACTTTCACCTGATGAAGCAGTACTTTATTTTAATAATGTAAAATATGAAAATCCAATTATATATTATATAGATAAAAATAACATTACAGGTATATTACTTAATCATTATAAACTGCTTACTGATATACAAAAGTCCATTGGAGTAATTACAAATAAAAATAGAGAAGAAACGAGAAGTCTTAAACTGAAATCAGATAACGAAAAAATAATACCTATAGTTGCCGACCTTTCAAATCTCATTTCTTATTACAGAACACTCCTTACACAACCCGACGCATCAGATGCTGATAGCATCCGTTTAAAACAGATTTCACGAAAGATGTATGATTTTTACCTTAGACCTCTTTCCCTATATCTGACAGGTAAGAAAAAAATCCATATCATCCCGGATGGCAGTCTTTCATTTTTACCTTTTGAAACACTTATGGACAGGTCTGAAAAGTATCTGTGTGAAAAAATTGAGGTTTCATACATTCATTCACTTTCTATTCAGACTTATTTAAATAACCGGAACTACACTAATAACAATAAAAAAATACTTGCTTTCGGTAATGCGGATTATACAACATCAAATCCTAATGCAGACTCTGACAGGAAAGATTCAGAAATACTCAGTAATTATTATACTCACTATTTCTATGATTATATTGATGAGAATAAAGATCTCACACCGGTATATTATATGCACGGTATTGAACAATGGACAGCCTTACCCGGGACATTGGATGAAGTAAACCGTATTAAATCAATCGAAGTGCAAGCTGATATTATAACCGGCAAAAATGCAACTGAAACAACTATTAAAAATATGTCCGATTCATTGGAACTTCAGAAATACCGGATCATTCATTTTGCTACTCACGGCGTCACTATCGACTCTCTTCCCGATCTTTCTGCGATCGTTATGTCACAGAATCAGAGTTCAGAACCGGATGAAGATGGTTATTTGACCGTTAAGGAAATTAAAAAACTTAACATTGCATCTGATTTTATTAATTTATCCGCTTGTGATACCGGTCTTGGCAAAGATTATGGTAATGAGGGTATTAGCGGTTTAACCCAGGCGTTTCTTGTAGCAGGTTCAAATAGTGTTGCCGTATCATTGTGGAAAGTTTCCGACAAAGCAACCGGTGAGTTCATGTCTGATTTTTATAACTATATATTCAATGAAAAATATACCTATAAAGCAGCATTACAAAAGGTAAAAATCAATATGATACATAGCACACAATACTCTCATCCATATTACTGGGCACCATTTGTTTATTACGGAAAATGAAAAAAGTTACTGTTCATTCGAGAATTTCAAGATTTTAAAAGTATTTTTTGATGGTATTTTAAAAAGACTCATTTATTTCACATTAAAGACAGTAACTCCATTCCAGTCTTTTGGTGTACCTGTCTCTAAAAACTTTCTGCATCTTTGTTTCATAAGAATCGAAGCACCATCTCCCGGAGCTGTTGTTATAATTTCCTGAAATAAATCTTGAGCTTCAATAAATCGACCTTCCTCATACAATGAAAATGCTCTCGTATAGTGTGGTATCAAATGTATTTTAGATTTATATTCAGGGTCCATTGGTGTAATTAATTCATAAATTGAAGTAGCATTATTCTTTCCCTTCACTTTTACTTTATCAATCAATCTTATATGAAAATGATCTTTTTTTGACAAACCTTTAATTGTTTCTTCACCGATTAAAACACTTACTCCATAATAAACGGTTAAACTTTCAAGACGACTTGATAGATTTACTGTATCTGATAAAACAGTTCCTTCATATCTTTCAGATTCTCCAATAATACCAAGCATACAACGACCGGTATTTATTCCCGCTCCAATTTGAACAGGAAATAGTCCATTATGTTTTCTTTTCTCATTCATTTTAGCTAATAAATGAGTCATATCAAGAACTGCCAGAAGAGCGTCATCAGGCTCTCCGGGAAATAAAGCCATTATAGCATCACCAATATATTTATCAATGAACCCGTTTCTTTTTCTAACAACCGGTCCCATTAAAGCAAGATATTCATTAATAAATGCAAATATTTCAACAGGAGACATTTGCTCTGAAATAGTAGTAAAAGACCTTATATCAGTAAATAAAACGGTCATAGACTCTTCAATCTGATCTCCGAGTTTAACATATTCAATAGATTTTTTACCAAGATGATTTATAAATACATTGGGAACAAATCTACTATTCATTTTGTTTAACATAAGTATTCTTTCAAGATTTAACCTAAGATCATCAGACATTTTATTGAAATTAGTCCCAAGTATTTCCATTTCATCATGAGAATTAATTGAAACAATAGTATCAAATTCTCCTTTTGCAATTTTCGTTGTCCCAAGCTGCAACACTCGAACTGATTTTAATAAAAGATAATTAAAAAAACCTAAAACCAATAGAATTAAAACAATCATCAAAATTAATATGAATGAAATATTTCTTATAAAAATAATTTCCCCTTCATCAAGAATTGAGGCACTTGTTGTTATTTCAAATAAACCTGTAATATTTCCAGATTCATCCTGTATGGGACTGAAACTTGATAACCATGAACCAAATACATCATCATATCGGGTAAAAATGATTTTATTTTCATGTAATACTTTATAAAATGATTGCTTTGGATATGGATAAAGCTCTGTATAATCATAACTTCCAATTATCCACCAGTCAATACCGTCAAATCTATAGATATAAGCATTGAGATCCATATTCCACGAATCCTCATTATCATTAACAATTGAAGCTAATAATTTAGATATCTTCCGGTAACCTTCTGATTCAAGGATAGTTGCAAGTGGTTGATTTTCAAATTGTAAAGATTCAAAATCTTTTGAATCCAGTTGTTTCATTCCAACCTGGGATAATAATGATAAACGTTTTTCAATTTCAATTTCCAATTGATCTTTATTATTATTAAAAACAACAACAGCCCCTGCAATTGTTAAAATAATTAATAAAGGAGCTATAATCATTATTTGTTTAATCAGCAATGGAGTCATTGTTTTTAAAATTCTATAATATAATGTAATAACCGCAAAAATAATCAATAGTATTCCCAAATAATACAAACATGTCAGAATATACTCTTTGAATTTTAATAGTAATCCGGAATTTGCAATATTAATTAATCTTATTTTACCGGTTTTGGTTAAAATAATTAAAGAACCATCATATTCATTAACAATATTAATTGAATTATCAAATCCTGATTGAATCGCCGGAATTGACAATCTGACATTAGTTTCATTTTTCAGATTTTTATATATTTTCTCATCAAAAATTATTTCCCTTGAAATACGATCCTTACTCTTTGTAATTTTGATAATTCTTTTTTTAGCGTCATTTATTAAAACAATATTATCGCTTATTAAAAGCATTCCATTCGGCATAAAAATATTATTATCAGCATTATCAAACCAGGTTTCTTCAATATTATTTATAAGATCGAATGTAGTAATATTACCATTAGCATTAAGAGCAAATAATATATTATTGGATGTTACACTAACTGATTGAAATGAATATGGATCAAATTTATTCGGTAGTAGATAAAATGTCCCGTTTTCTGAACCTGATAATCCCTTAAGATCCTTATTGATAGTTGTATTTTGATTTTTTATTTCATAAATTGGAATTCTGAATAACAACCAGCCTTTTTCAGGAATTTTTCTAAAAAAAACCAAATCGTTATTAGATATTCTCGGGAAAGTGACATGAGATTCCCAATTTGAACTAAGTTCCTCAGGATAATCAATTGTTACAATATTTCGTATTATGGCACCATCTGGTTTTAATAAAATAACTTTCGATTTGACCGGTAATCCGGATTTTAAATCCGGAATAGTATCTAAGAGTAGAGTTTTCCCATCCGGTAGAGTTCCAATAATTGATCCGCTATACCAGGAATGTCGATTTTTTCCATTGTTTATAAATTTTATTATTCCATTATTGTTAATATGTAATAATCTGCTATCGCCATTATCTGTTAACAAAAATGAATCATCGCCTGTTCTACATATTCCTGAAGGGAAAAGAAGTCCCTGATACGGATCTTGTATTTTAAAAGATCTTTTACCGGGAATTAGAAAAAAAGGTAAAATTAATATAAATGATAAAGCAAACAAAAACAATATTCTTTTATATGAAAAAATATTCAGTAAGGATGATTTTTCTATCATTTAAACCTCTTAAATTATTTATACTATAGCTTCTTGCAAGAAGCTCACTAAATTAATTTATTTTATATAAATTAATTCGTTCATCTTTACCGCGAATTGGAACATTGCCTATTTTTTCCAGACTGAGAATTGATTTTAAATTTTCATTCAATAAATTATACGTCATTTCACTTAATAATAATGATGTAGAATGTTCTTTTGTCAATTTTTCAATCCTTGAGGCAATATTTACAGTATCACCAATTACTGTATATTCAAGTTTTTTAAAATTACCAATATTTCCGGCTATTAATTTACCAGTGTGTAAACCGATTCCAATTCTAATTGGAATATGTCCGTTTAACTCGCGTTCTGCATTCAGCTTGATTAAGGCATTATTCATCGCAATTGCTGCATTTACAGCCTGCCCTGCATGTTTATCAGATCGAATCGGAACACCAAATATTGCTAATATTCCGTCACCGATAAATTTATCAATTATTCCATTATTTTCCAGAATCACATCAATCATACGGTCAAGATAAGCATTCAAAAAAGAAAACACTTCAGCAGGTGTGATTTTTTCTGACATTGCAGTAAAATCTCTTATATCACAAAACATTACCGTTGCATCATATAATTCACCACTTAAATTAACGTTACCTTTTAGTATCTCATCCGATATTTCCTTTGTTAAATACTGCCCGAATAGATTTTTAATTTTTTCTCTTTCCTGCAAACCGGTTAACATTGTATTATAACCTTCGCTTAATTCACCTATTTCATCATTTGACCTTACAATAGTGAAACTTTGTAAGTCACCATTTCTTGTTTTATTTATATTATTTAATAGATCTTTTATTGGTATAAGAATATCCAATGCAGTCCATCTGACAAATAAAAACACATAGATTAATGAAATTATTACACCGATAATAATACCTGTTAACATTTGAAGTGAATCAAAACTATTGACATATATCATTTTAAAATGTTTGAAAACGCCGGATGTTCCATTTCTGATATCACTAAAAATAATATCAGTTATTCCTAAGGTATCAAATACTCCTGTTACATTTCCAATAAGGAGTCTTAATTGATCATTGTTCATATTTTTAACTGTGTCAACAGTACTAAAACTTAAAATAACATAAAAAAGAACAGAAGCTAAAGGAAAAACGGTTGTCATTAAACTTGAAATAATAAATCTTGCTGATATCGATATATTTAATTTACTCTTATTTCTTACTTTAAGTTCTTCAGAGGTAAAAATATGATCAATATATAATCTCTGGACTCTGCTCCTTTGCCAGAAAAAAGCAAAAAGGAGCCACAAATCTCCTGCAATAACTGATATTGAAATTAACTGAAAATAAAAAGAACGGTACATTTCTTCAATGCCACTTGCTCTTAATAAAATAAATGATTGAGATAAATAAATAAAAAGTAATGATATAAAAATAATGGCAGTATTTATTATTGGGGTTTTTAAAATGATTTTATTAACATACTTAAAAAGATTATCAGGTATTTCTTTATGCTTTCTTTTTAATATAAAAAATTTCCTAATTGGATAATTGATAATTAATGTAACGATAAACCCGATAAATAAAATAATTAAAGTAACAGTGTCACTTAAAGATCCTGAATGAAATATACTTAAATGAAAATTATTTAATGTATTATTGCTTTTTAAAAGTGAAGGGATTAACAAGTGAACATCTCCGCTATAACCCCGCTCTTGAAAGCGCTCCTTAACATCTGAAGAAACCGAAGCTGAAATTGAAGAAATTATTGCAGGTGTATTTTTAATAATTACAAAAAATATAACTGATAAAATCATGAACATAAACATTGTTAAACCTATAAAATATATTCGTGTTATATAATAGGATGGTATTGTCTTATCTTTCATAATTAAACTCCAATGTTTATTATGTTGAGGCTTTTGCAAAAATCAAGAGTACTTGATTTTGCGTTCGCCGTTACGCACTAAAATTGCGTTTTAAAGTAGATTCATGCAAAAATTCGAGATAAATAAGGGCTTTTTGCAAGAAGCTCTGTTGTGATTACTTCTATATGGTTCAGAAATTGAATATTATTATACTACCAGTTTTATTGATAGTATTCAAACATTTTAATTAATAATTATTCCCGATTGTTTTATTAGCAAAACATTTAAAATTCCATTCGTCTTTATATTCATTAAATTCATAATCATAAGAGGCACTTGCAAAAATTCGAGATAAAAAAAGTTTTTTTGCAAGAAGCTCAATGGAAAATCATATAAAATAAAAAATGAAGCTCGTTTGATTGTGATATTTCTTGCTTTTAAATACTATAATTGCTAAAGATTTATTAAACATTTAACAAATTAAGAGAGAAAAATGGAAAAACAGAAATTTGAATTTATTGATAAAAAAAGACCGGCTTATGATGAATTAAACAAGTTAACAGAAACATTAGACCCCCAAAAACCGGAACAGGGATTATCGAAACTTGAACAACTTATCAAAAAAGATGCTGATTACCTTGAAACGTATTTATTTATTGCAGATTTTTATGTTACTATGGATGAAATAGATAAATGGGAACAGTATATTGATAAGGCTTATAATAAAGCAATCCAGATGATTACCGAAAAATCACCCGATGGATTATGGCCGGATGTGTTATCATGGAATCACGAAGAAAACAGACATATAATTAGTGCGTTAATAGAAAAAGCACTTTTTTTCTGGATGGTTGAAGAGAATGATTCAGCGATAAAACTGCTTCACCAATTATTACAATCTGAAACGGAAGATCAATGCGGTATAAGTTTTTATTTACTTGCCGTCCTCGAAAATATGGATTACGAAGTCTTTCATGAAAAATTTGATGATGAAGGTGATTTTAATGATAGTGTTTATGAATGGTTTGATATCAATTCTGTAAAATACAATACATATTTCACATAGTCACATATCTAAAGGATACTCAAGCAAAAATCAAAAGTACTTTTTTTATGCATCTGCCATATACAATATAATCGCATTAGAGGTAGCTTCTTGCAAAAATTCGAAATAAAAGAAGTATTTTTGCAAGAAGTTCTAAATATTTTTCAAAAGAGACTTATACTAATAAAGATTAGCGAAATAATCATAAAAAAAAATCTTTATTGAAAAATGTTGCATTTATTGTATGTGTTATAGTATGCTTATTAAATAAAAACTTAATAAGTATTTGAGGTATATATATGAAATCATTTTCAAGAAAACTATTAAATTTCCTTTACATGTCAACTTTTTTATATACGATAACGGTTTTTTTCTTTTTTTATCCATTTTATGGTCTTGCATTTGATCTTGTTGTAAAAGGAATGGCACCTGCTGTTGTTGTTGTAATACTCATTGTTTTTGGTGTTGCAACTTATATAAAAAAAATTTCAAAACCAATCGATTCCCTTAAAGAAGGTAACCAGAAAGATATTGATACTTTATTTTCAATTGAGAAAAAATTAAAAAAATTTTTTAATTACTTATATTTTGTATGTTTTCCATTGATATCAATTACTGCAATTATCGTAACACTGGCAGCTGATGGTTTTTTACGATATTCAACAATACGACTAATTATAATAAGTATGTTTGTAGCACCGATTCTCGGTATCATTCAACTTACTGCTCTTAGCTTCTGGTTTAAAGATTTAAAGGTTAAAGCTAATACTTTTGAGTTTTCGCATAAAAAAACGGGCATGTCATTAAAACAATCAATCATTGTATCATTCATTGTATTCGGATTTACCCTTTCTATGAGTATATTATTTTTAACAATAAGCAGGGAAGAAAAAATTGCCGGAATATCAAATGTCATGTTCAAAATCAGAAAAGTTAACCCTGAAAATGCAAGTGGTTATTTTTCAACACTTCTTGAATTATCACAAAAATCGTCCGATTCTGAAGTTAAAAATGAAGCTGAAAGACTGATAAAGGCATGGCCGCAACAGTCTCTTCGCAATATATATAATCATTTTATTTTCTGGATTGTCAGTTTTTTATTTTACTCAATCCTTGTATATTTATATGCAAACACTTTATCAAGCCACATAAAAACAGTTATTGAAAAATTAAACAATATGATAAGTAAAGAAGGAGACCTTACTTCTTTTGTTGTTAAAACAAAAGAAGATGAAATTGGAGAGATTCAGGTTTGTATTAATCAATTAATCTCAAACTTAAATAAAACATTTTCTACTACTTTTCAAACTGCTAAAGAAATAATCGAAGTTACCAATAACAAACAAGCAAACATCAATTATCTCATGAATTCAACCAACGAATTACAACAAATGAGTAATACCCTTACAGAATTAATCTGGAACCAGCAGAGAGTTTCAAAGGTATCGGGTGAAACAGTTAACGACTTTCTCAAAAGTATAACAGCAAATTCATCAGTTATCTCAGATCAATCCGCCATGATTGAAGAATCAAGTGCATCAATAAATGAAATGCATGCATCAATTAAATCAGTAACCGAAGCAACAGATAAAGCACAAAAAATTGGAAATAAATTAGCAGTAACCTCAGACAGTTCATATAGAATAATTGATGAAATGAATCAGATTATTAAAGACATATCCTTAAAAGGTAAAAATATTAATGAAGTTGCATTAACGATTACAAAAATTGCATACCAGACTAATTTACTTGCAATGAATGCGGCTATTGAAGCAGCTCATGCCGGTGATGCCGGAAGAGGATTTGCCGTTGTTGCTGATGAAATAAGAAACCTGGCTGAAACTACTGCAAATTCGACAAAAGAAATAGGTGTAATATTAAAATCAACTGAAGAAAGTATATCAAAAGCAGTATCAAAATCAAATGAAGTATTAAATTCTATTACTGAAATAAAAGATGATGTGGCTCAAACAAAAAGAATTACCGAAGAAGTAAATCAGGCATCAAAGGAACAATTAATAGGTGCTAATGAAAACCTTGTTGCAATGAATAGATTAGTTGAAATAACACAAGTTGTTATGAAAAACCTTGATAAACAGACTAATGCTACGACACAACTTTCAGAATCGGCACAAATTCTTGGGAAGTCATCAGAACAATTAAGTACAATTGGTTCAAAACAAAGTGAATTTAATGGAACACTTATTACTAATTTAGACGAGTTTAAAGCATACTTTACAGAAATTAATGTTAAACTTAACAATCTGAAAGAACAATTCAGTTCAATTAAACTTCAAAAATAAAAAAAGTGCCTTAAAGGCACTTTTTTTACATTACATTTCCTTAATCATAGCAGTAATAGTGTCACCAATAATTTTAATTCCTTTCTTTATTTCATCATCTGATGAATTGGAAAAAGACAATCGTATATGCTGATCTCCCGTTACAGGGTCAGTATGAAATGGCTCTCCGGTAACAAAAGCAACATTTTCCTTAATAGTTCTTAAAAATAAAGCATTACCGCTTATTCCATCAGGAAGTTTAGCATAAATAAAAAAACCGCCTTTAGCATTGGTAACTTTCACAGATTCAGGAAAATATTGAGTTATCATTTCCATCATTACATTTTTCTTTTTGCTATACACCGCTCTCATTTTCGTAAGATAATCATCAATTTTACCGAGTTTTAAATAATCTGAAGCAATTACCTGACCAAATGATGAAGAACATGCATCAATAGACTGTTTTGCCAATGCAGCTTTATCAATAATAATATCATCTGCATATATCCATCCCAGACGAAATCCGGGACTTAACACTTTTGAAAATGACCCGATATAAATTATCGGTGCATCATTTCCCAATGATTTTACCGGTAAATAATCCTCTGATGTGCCGGTATAAAATAAATCACCATAGGGATCATCTTCGATAATCACAAGATTATGTTTTTTTGACAATTCATATAACTTTTTTCTTTTTCCTAAAGACATTGTAGAGCCTTTCGGATTTTGAAAATTTGGAATAGTATAAAAAAACTTAACGTTCTTTCCGGCTTTCTTCAATGATAAAAATGTAGTTTCCAATTCATCAACATTAACTCCATCATCCTCTAAACTTACCCCAACCACCTGGGCCTGACATGAAAGAAAAGATGCCATACCACCGATAAATGTCGGATCTTCAACTAATATAACATCACCCGGATCTAAAAATATTTTAGCGACAAGATATAACCCCTGCTGTCCGCCGGTTGTAACAACAACTCCCTGCCCTTCAGGGTTAATGTGTTTAACTGTTGTCATTCTTTTGATTATATCTTCAACAAGAGCACCATATCCGTTTGTAGTTCCATACTGCATTGCAATCTTTGACGATTTTACATCCCAATTATTAATAATACTTTTTACATCATCAAACGGAAAATTATCAGGATCAGGCATTCCACCGGCAAAAGAAATAACACCGGGCATTGAAGCATACTTCATAAGTTCTCTAATCTTGGAACTTTTCATTTTACTTGATACAAGAGAAAAATCATAAGCCATATTTACCACCTGTTTGTATAGTATACCAAAAACTTCTGCATCACTTCAAATACTGAACGATATTTTTACAAGTTACTTAAGTTTTAGTATTTAAAATCCGATTTTATTATTGTCAGCAAATTTCCCCTCCCACAAAGAAATTAACTGATAAGTCTAAAGACTTGTGACTCCGTTTTTTACGGAGTCTTTTTTTATTCCCCGAGATATGCAGCTTTTACTTGAGGATTTTCTATTAAATTAGCACTTAAATCAGATAAGACAATAACGCCGGTTTCCATAACAAAACCTTTATTAGAATTTTTTAAAGCAAGTTTAGCGTTTTGTTCAACTATAAAAATTGTTGTTTTATATTCATCATTTATTGACCTGATAACTTCAAAAATTCCCTTAATAATTAATGGAGCTAACCCCAACCCCGGTTCATCAAGCAGTAATACTTCGGGAGAACTCATCAGAGCTCGACCGATTGCGAGCATTTGTTGTTCCCCACCTGATAAAGAACCTGATTTCTGATCTTTTCTATCTTTCAAGATTGGAAACATTGCATATATTTCAAGGAGTTTTTTACTGATTATCGCTTTATCCCTTACAAGAAAAGCCCCCATTTCAAGATTTTCCAATACCGTCATTTGAGAAAAAACACCCCGGCCTTCGGGCACAAGTGCAATACCCATAGATGATATTATATCAGGTCGTAACCTTTTTGACGATTGGTATGAGTTAATTATTTGATTATTATATTCAATTGTCCCCTGCGTTATCGGCTCAAGACCTGAAACAGCTTTGAGGAGTGATGATTTTCCAGCACCATTAGCACCAATTAATGAGACAATATCACCTTTTTGAACGGTGAGACTAACCGAATTTAACGCTTTGATATTACCATATTGAACATGTATATTTTTTATTTCAAGTATATTATTCATCGTCTTTTCCTAAATATGCTTCAATTACTTCCGGATTTCCCTGAATGTGAGAAGGAGTACCTTCAGCTATTTTTCGCCCGTAATTTAAAACAGTAATATGTTCACATATATTCATAACAAGTTTCATGTCATGCTCAATAAGAACTACAGTAACACCAAGTGTTCTGATTTTCTGTATTGTTTGCATTAATGCTTCAGTTTCAGAAGGATTCATACCGGCAGCCGGTTCATCAAGAAATAATATATCGGGTTCAGTTGCTAATGAGCGGGCAATTTCAAGCTCTCTTTGTTTCCCATAAGGCAGATTTTTTGCCAATTCAGACTTCACACCCGCCATATTAAAAAAAGATAGCCATTTCATAGCATTCTGATATATATCCAATTCTTCTTTTTTCTGAAAAATAAGTCCTAAAAAAGCATTATAATAACTGTTTTTTGAAAAATACGGATGGGCACCTTTAAAGTGCCTTCCAATCATTACATTTTCCAATACCGTCATTTCTTTAAAAAGCCTGATATTCTGAAATGTCCGTGCAATACCAATTCGGGCAATTGTATGAGGTTTAGTATTTAGTATTGATTTTCCTTTATAAAATAAATCACCTGATGTTGGTGAATCCAACCCTGTAATAATATTAAACAATGTAGTTTTACCGGCTCCATTCGGGCCAATCAACCCGGTTATTGAATTTTCCTGTACTGAAAAATCAACATCATTGACTGCAACAACGCCTCCAAAGGTTTTTCGTAATGATTTAGTATATAATAAACTCACCTGGATACCTCCTTTTTTAATGAAGCACCAATAAGTTTTTCGAAATCCGGTTTTTTCCTGCCCACTATACCGTCGGGTTTATAAATCATCATAATAACAAGTATTAAGCCAAATATAATCTGATTAAACTGAGGTGAAATAATCGAGGAAAAACCGAGTATTTGCGGTAACATTGAAGCTATATAAATAATGGAAGCACCTATTAACGCACCAATATGATTACCCATACCGCCTAATACAACCATACATAAAATCGTAACAGATAACATAAAATCAAACCCGCCCGGTACAACAACCGGAATAAAAACGGCAAAAATACTGCCTGCTATGCCGGCAAAAAAAGCCCCGATACTGAATGAAACAACTTTATATTTTGTTGTATTTATCCCCATGCTTGAAGCAGCAATTTCATCCTCGCGTATTGCTTCTAATGCACGTCCGAATCGTGACTCCATTATTCGTTTTAAAACAAAAAAAGTTATTGCCACAAAAAACCATACCAGAATTAAATAATTAACTTTCTTCAAGGGGTCTAATGTATAACCAAATAGTACCGGTGGTTTAATACCGCTGATACCCCGGGGACCGCCTGTTAATGAATCCCAGTTGGTAAGCACATTTCTTACAATTTCAGCAAACCCTAATGTTGCGATTGCAAGGTAATCACCCTTTAAACGCAAGGTTGGCAAACCTATTAAAACACCGGAAACAGCTGCAACTAAACCGGAAATTGGAAGTAAAAGCCAGAAACTTAAACCGGTATGAACAGAGAGTATTGCTGTAGTATATGCACCTATTCCATAAAATGCAGCGTGACACAACGACAATAAACCGGTATACCCGGCAATAAGATTTAAACTTAACGATAGAATAATATAAAGTCCTAAAAGGATCATCACTAATAATAAAAGATTCAGCATCTTTCCCCCTACACTTTTTCTTTGATGTTTTTTCCTAATATCCCATCGGGTTTAAGTAATAGAATAAGTATTAAAACGCCAAATGCAATTGTATCTTTATATCCAACAGGAATTCCCAGTACCGCAGTACCAAATGTTTCAAGTATGCCTAATAAAATACCACCGAGCATGGCACCCGAAATATTACCGACACCGCCAACAACAGCAGCAATAAACGCCTTTAAACCGGTCATTGTTCCCATTGTCGGAGACACTTTATATTCCAGAGCATACAAAACACCGGCAGTCACAGCTAGCGCCGAGCCTATGGCAAACGTGATACTTATTATTTTATTTACATTGACTCCCATTAACGAGGCAACATTCTGATTTTCACTTGAAGCTCTCATTGCCCGCCCTATTCTTGTTTTATCCACAAAATATTTTAAGCCAAGCATAAGAAAAAAACAGACAAATATAGTGAGTAACTGGACAGGTGTAATTGACAAACCAAAAAAATTAAATGGTTTATTATCAAGCGGATAGGTAAATTTTCTTGAACGGGTTCCAAAAAAATATGCTGCTGAATTTGACAGTATAATTGAAACCCCGATAGCACTCAATAAAGGAGCAAGCCGTGATGCCTTTCGTAAGGGCTTATACGCAATAATTTCTATAACAACTCCAAGTAAAGCACTTATAGCCATTCCAAATAATAAAGCAAGTATAAATAAAATAAAAAGCACAGCTCCGGTTTTGCCACCGGTAATTAATGTATTAAAAAGAAACAACGAAAAATAGGTACCAACCATTAATATTTCACCATGGGCAAAATTAATAAATTTTAATATCCCGTATACCATTGTATAACCAAGGGCAATTAAAGCATAAATCCCGCCAAGTGTCAGCCCATTAATTAAATGCTGAAAAATAGTTACAATATCAATCTGAAATAAAGAAAAAGTTGTGCTATCCATATGGTACTCCGAAGAAAATAATAAACAAAAACTTGAACCTCACTCCTACTCATCTTCGTGCTTTTCGTGACCTTCGTGGTTAAATTCTTAAGAATTTCCACCACCCGTTCGGATTACCTCACTGAAGGACACGAAGGGCTCGAAGTTTTTGTTTTTCGACTTTATGCCACATTATCCTACTCATCTTCGTGTTTTCGTGGTTAAAATCCTGACTCTTTAAAGGTAAATACATCACAAAACTTACACCCCGCAATCAATGCAGGGTGATTGTAATTATTTTATTTCTTCAAGTTCATTATTGGTAATTCTGTATGATTCGATTTGCTTAAACTCATATTGAGTACCATTCTTTACTGACATAAATACACCGACATTTTTAGAAGCATCACCATTTTCAAGAAATGATATTGTACCTGAAACGCCCTGATAGTCAGATGTTGCATGAAAAACAGACCGTATTTTCTCTCTATCAAGTAATAAAGATGCTTTTTCACTATCTGATGATTGATTATACACATTTTCTATTGCATTTATCATTAAAACAGCAATATCATACGAATTTAAACTGAAAGCATCCGGTGGAATACTATACAAATCAGAATATTTTTTTACAAAAACATCTTTTGCATTATCTTTTGCAATATCTTCTGTACTATTTGAAAAAAGAACATCAACCGCATTATCCCCGGCTAATTCAAATATTTCAGGATTTGAAAAACCATCAGCGCTTAATACTTTCATATTCAGGCCTAGTTGAGTCTTTTGTTCAAGTATTTGTGCCATCTCAGCAACATAATTTGGAATATATAAGGCTTGCGCACCTGATGTTTTTATTTTTGTTAATTGTGTTTTAAAATCTTTATCCTGTGGAAGACCTGATTCAGATGCTACAATAGAACCGCCTATTTTCTCAAACTCATTTTTAAAGTCATCAGCAAGCCCCTGACTATAATCATTTTTAATATACAAAATAGCTACTTTATTTAATTTTAAAATATTTTTTGTATATTTTGCAAATACAATTGCCTGTAATTGATCACTCAATACATTTCTGAATATAAAATTACCCTTTGATGTTAAATCTTTGTGAGTAGCAGAAGGTGAACACATCAGTATTTTTTCCGCCTGAGCCCTCGGAGCAACAGCGAGAGATTCACTTGAAAAAACACCGCCTATTAAACCGTATATCTTATCAATACTTGATAATTTTTCGATAGCATTATTGGCCTTTTCTATTTTTCCTTCAGAATCTTCTGCGATTAATACTATTTTTTTGCCATCGATACCGCCTGTTGCATTCTTTTCATCAACTGCAATTTTTACAGCATCTGACATCATTACACCATAACTTGCATAATCACCGGTAAGCGGACCGATAAAACCCAATTTTACCGTATCACTATTTTTCTTACAGCCGGTAATAGAAAACAATACCATTAGTACAATTAAAAAATATCCCTTTTTCATAATGAACTCCTAAAAAATAAGATCAAATATATAGTGTCTCTATACCATATATATTTATATTAATTCCATAGCAAGTCAAGAGTGACAAATAAAAAACTATTCATTTTGACTATAACAACCTTTTCCTGCTCCCTTTGCTTTATATAATGCTTTATCTGCTTTTAATACTAAAGAATTAATATCATCACCATTACAATATGATGAAATACCAATTGAAGCAGTTAAATGTTTCAAATCAGGAATAGTGACATCAACCATTGAATTCTGATGTAATAAGTCGATAAAATTATTTTTATTTATTACACCTTCAATTATTCTCGAAGCAACAATCTCTGCAACTTTACTTTCAGTATCCGGTAAAATGATAATAAACTCATCCCCACCATATCTTGAAATAAAATCAATGCTTCTAACCGATTTTCTCATAATCATTGAAAATTCTATAAGAATTTTATCGCCGATAGAGTGTCCAAATGTATCATTATAAAATTTAAAATTATCAAGATCAATAAATAAAACGGATAATTTTTCCAATCCATTACGCTTCATTCGATCTTCTTCTTCCTCTATCTTTTTGTATAGAGCCTGTCTATTATATAAGCCGGTTAACTTATCAGTTGTTGCTGCAATAAGGAGTTTTTTATTATTCTCTTCAAGTTCTGTATTTTTATGTAAAATTTCATGTTCCCATATTTTCCTTTCTAAAGCTATTGATAACTGATTCATAATTATTGAAATAACTTTTAAATCATTACCGGATAATTCGGTTAAATTATCATCCCCTGAGGTAAAAATAAAACATCCGTAATAATCATTTAAAACAGTTATTGGAGTTATTACATACGACGTAAAAACTTCCATCTCTTTAAATGTATTATTCCGCTTTGTAATGATTCTTCCGGATAACTCTTCAATCAATAGAGGTAACTTCTCTGATATTTCAATAGTATCAGGACTGTTTGAATAATGCAGTAACCAGCCGGTATTCATTTTTTTATAATAGAATATATTTTCAGAACTTAGATTATCATTAAGTACCCTAATAATTTTTGATATAATTTCATCGGGATTGTTTGATGAAACAAAATATTCCTGTATTCTGTTTAATACATTGATTTCATTAATTCTCTTATGAAGAACTAATAAATTATTTTCCAGTTTTGCAGACTGAGTCCAATAGACTAAATCAAACCCCTTATCACGTAACACTAATAATTTTTTCTCAGTTTCAATATTGAGTTTTTTACTGAATAATAATTCATAGAATTGATTTGCTGTTTTTTTTGCATATTCCAAACCTTTATAAAGTGTTTCTATATATAATTCATTATCATTAAATTCCTGATAAAAAGTTGATAACTCAAAAAAATATCGTGGAGAAAAATAGGTAATCACATCATTTGTTCTATTTAAATAATATTGTGCTTTTTTAAAATGCTGCAATGACTCGCGACTGTTTTTTTCTTTCTTTGAAATCAATGCCAGCAAAAGCTCATACATGAAAAATTCTTCATTTTTTTTCGGATACGGTTTTAATTTTTTTGACTGAATAAGGGCATACGACTGATATGCACGAACAAGATCGCCACTTAAAAGCGAAACGACACCGTATAATGACCGGATTCCAAATTCTGAATGGTATGCAATATTTTTATAATCCATCGAATTCATAAGTGAAAGCATATTATCGAGATATTTAAGAGACAAAGCGTCTTCAAACCCCATAAAAAAGCATAATGCAATATTAAAAAGTGTCATTGATACTTCGTGATAATCATTAAACTGTCTAATATATTGCAAGGCTTTAAAATAACAATCTAATGACTCATGGTAACTGCCGGTCAGATAAAAGTAAAAACCCATCCCATTATATATATAAGAAAGACCTTTATAATCTTTTAAAACTTTATAATAATTTCTCGATATTTTATAATATTTAAAAACATTTTTATAATCACCCTGAACAGCATACGCCATTCCTCTTGTATGATATGCACGAGCTAACCTGTATGTATCATTTCGCTTTTTAGCAAGTTTTATTCCCTGAATATGGTAAGATTTTATTTCTTCAGTATAATTTGAATACATTCCAAAAGGATTGGTATAACAGAAAATCAATGTATTTATCATATTCAATTCTTTTGCCAGTGTAGTCAACCTGTAAAAAACTTCCATCCATTTATTCATATCAAGATGCCGGCTCCTGTCTTCCGACATAAAAAAATACAACAAACCCTTTAAAAGAATTGATTTATCATCTAACTCTTCAGACATTGTTATAGCCCGTTGCGCAAACTTAACCGAAGATTCATAATCACCTTTCTTAAATGAACTGTAACTTAATTTTAAATTACAGTATGCAATCAACTCATTATCATTTTTATTTATTGCAAGATCCATCGCTGTATTATACTGAATGATAGCAATATCGTGATTATCAAGCATTGTATATACATCACCCTGTAGCACATGAAAAGAAAATATTTCTTTTGCACTGACATTTCTATCTGTATTCGTATAAAAATTATTTTCAATTTCACTAATTAGTTCTTTACAGTCTTCATATGCCAATAAAGTGTACGAATTTTTTAAAACCTGTAATGCAGTCTTAGAGTCAATTGAATATTCAGTAACAGTTCTTACATAATTTGATGGTTTTGGTTCATTAAAAAAAATATCAATACATCGATTTTTATTTTCTGAAATCTTGATAAAATTGATTATTTCATTTGAACGATTAAATGTATCATCACGGTCAACAATTGCACAAATAAAAACTTTTCCTGAGAATTTTGAAGATTCAGCTATTTTAGTTAAAACACTCATTGTCGAATGAGGAAGCTGGTTAACATTATCAAGCAATAAAACGACCGTCTTATTCTGATATAAACTAAAAAAAACAGTGAGTATTGAATAACAAATAGCACTCTTTTCATACTCAAGTTCATCTTCTAAAATATCTTCCTTTCTTAACGCATTCCCGTGAATTATATATGAATAAAGAAGTTCTCTATGGTTATAAAAAATATTTAAATCTTTTATTTTTGTTTGTAACTGCTTCTTTTCAAGATGTGAATATCCTTGTTTTATCAGATCAAGAAAAGGGAAATATGATGAATGTAAATTTTTAAACATATCTGATGAAATGACAATCTCTTTCTCAGCACCGGAACAATACTGCTTCAAAAATCTTGATAACACATCTGATCTGTCGGTACGAAAAAGAGCAAATGTCGGTATTGATAAATCAGCGTTATAAATTAATTGTTCAACAATTTTTTCATAATAATTTTTAAGCACTTTTCCCCCGCATACCCAATAAAAAGATTGTAAAGGAATTGTTTAAAAAATTCAAGCTGATTGATTAACTTTATTCACAATATCATTTAAAACGCTATGAGATGATTTTAAAGAAATTAATCGTATATCATTACTATTGATTTGATTATAAGGAACGAAACATCCAATCAATAATTCAAATAATATTTTATTCTTATTAACAAAGGTTCTGCAATATTTATCAAAAAAGATTTCCCAATCCTCGTCACATAAACTTTTTCTTCTTTCAGATAACATCTCCAGATCTTCATCAACAATTTTGTTGCGATACTTTTGAATTTCTTTATTTAAATCGTTGTATAACATAGTATTACCCTACCTTTTTATACACCTTGAACAAAAAAAACATCACAAGTGTTTCTTTTACGGAACAAACATTATATTGAATTTACTACAATAATTGATAAAGTCAACTTTTTCATTGATTATTTTATTAAATTATACAATATTATTACTATTAAGCATCATGCAAAAATAGTCTCTAATTCTCGTTTTTTGCATGATGCTCTATTTTAAATAATGAGGATTACTATGCAACACTACGGTTTTATAAAAACTGCTCTTGGAATTCCTTTCTCAAATCCGGGAGATTTACATACAAATACTGAAAAAATTATAGCCTTATCGATAGAGGCTTTTAATAATGGTTCTTCAATAATACTATTTCCTGAATTATCAATTACCGGATATACCTGTCAGGATTTATTTTCAAATTCAATTATCATACAAAAAACGATTGAATCAATCATAACAATTAAAAATAAAACAAAATTCACAGACATTATAATTACTGTCGGAGCACCGTTAATCTGGAATAATGGTTTATACAATTGTGCGGTTGTTATTCAATCAGGGAAAATACTTGGAATTGTGCCGAAAATATTCCTTGCTCAATATCGTGAATTTTATGAAGCGAGGTGGTTTAAATCAGGTCTTGGTATAAAAAACCAGCACATTCCTATCGACGGGGAAATGATCTGTTTTGGAACCGAAACTCTTTTTAGAAACAGTAAAAATCCGGCGATGGTTATAGGCATAGAAATTTGTGAGGATGTATGGACTTCTTCACCTCCAAGCGGTACATTGGCTGAAAACGGTGCAACAATTATATTAAACCTCTCAGCAAGTAATATTATAATCGGAAAGGATTTATACCGTAGAAAACTCATAGAAATGCAATCAGCACGACTTATTGCTGCATATCTGTATTGCAATACTTCAGCTGCCGAATCAACAACAGACTTAGTATTCGACGGGGATGGTCTAATCTATGAAAACGGCATACTACTCTCACAATCAGAACGATTCCTTAGAAAAGATCAACTCTTATATGCTGATATTGATTTAGAATTACTCACGCATGAACGGACGAAAATTACATCATTTCCATCTTCTTCTGATAATTTTAATAGTATTGATTTCAGCCAGCAACGAAAAACATTTGAATTGACACGCTTATATGCTAAACATCCATTTGTTCCTGCAAATAATGATTTATTGCATAACCGGTGTAAGGAAATATTTACAATTCAAGCAACAGGTCTTGCAAAAAGACTTGAAACAACACAATGTAAGGCCGTAATCGGTTTATCAGGGGGGCTTGATTCAACCCTTGCTCTGCTTGTTACAATTAAAGCAATGAAATTACTGAATAAAAATCCGCAAACAGAGATAATACCGATTACCATGCCCGGTTTTGGCACAACCACTATGACACGAAATGCCGTTGAAAAACTCTGTGATGAATTAGCAATACCCCTTTTGCAATATCCAATACACGATATTTCAAATACAATGTTTGATACAATTGAACATCCACGGGACACTCATGATATAACCTATGAAAACATTCAGGCACGCTCTAGAACCTATATCCTTATGAGTATAGCCAATAAACATAATGGTATAGTTATCGGAACAGGGGATCTATCAGAACTTGCTCTGGGGTGGTCTACATACAATGGAGATCATATCAGTATGTATAATGTAAATAGCAGTATACCTAAGACACTGGTAAAATACTTAATTAACGAAATATCACAAACTGAGTTTGATGGCCACGCACGTGAGATTTTATCAGACATCCTTACATTTCCTATTTCACCCGAATTATTACCGACAAGCGGTAATACTGTGGTACAGAAAACAGAAGATGTTATAGGACCTTACGAATTACATGACTTTTTCTTGTATTATTTTGTTCGCTGGGGTTTTACACCGGAAAAAATAAAATGTATCACAAACAAAACTTTTTCAGATATCTATAGCGAAGATGAAATATCACAATGGCTTACAGTTTTTATTAAAAGATTTTTTACCAGTCAATGGAAAAGAGATTGTGTTCCTGCCGGACCGAAAGTCGGTTCAATTGACCTGTCCCCACGCGGTTCATGGAGAATGAGTGCAGAAATGTCAATTAATGATTTTTTATTCTAAAAAGCATTTCTAAAAAAACCTTAGTTGAAAAAATCCACTTCGATTCCATTAATTAATCGTGTCGTTATAGTTATTTTATCAGAATCTGTATTTATAACTGATTCTGATATATAATTGTTATTATCCGAATTAAGATATGAAGCCGGCATTGAATCGGTATTATCAGAAAAAGTTTCTTCATTATTTATATTTCTAATGTCATCATTAGTATAATTATCATCAAAAATATCATCGATACTACCAAAATTATCTACAGGTTCACTAGTACTAACCGGTTCATTGATGGACAACTCCGGTACTTCAAAACTCTCATCTTCATCAAGTACAGTTACATCATCACCCGGCTTTTCATTTACATAATCTTCAATAGAATCTAAATCTGATAGATCATCAAGTATTTCATTGCTTATAGTATCAACAGGAGTTGTATCAGACTGTTTATTATTTTCATGTTCATCATCAACAACATCCTCGATAGTACCGGAATCTTCATTTGAATCAATTGAATTAAACGGTTCATCAAGCAGATTTAAGGGTATATCAAAATTCTCATCTTCATCGAGTATGGTTACATCATCATCTGAATCAGCATTCAAATAATCTTCAACAGAATCTAAACCGGATACATTATCAATTAAATCAGAATAATTATCTTTAATATCATTATCACCTGATTCATCATCAAATTGCTTATTGATATCAAAACTATCCGGAATGTCTTCTAAATCATCAAATTCAAGAATTTCATCAAGGGATTCTTCCGTATCTGTTTCCTCAAGTAATTCAGCCACATCATCAAAATGCTTATCGGCCGACTTATCAAAATTTAATATAGAATCATCAGTATCAAATAAATCTTCAAGATTTTTTATTTCCTCATCAATATCACCGTAATCTTCATCAAAATCCTGATTTTTTCCACTCTCATTTTCCGGTTGTTTTTCTGTTGGTGTAGAATTTGTCAGGTTTTGCTGTTCATCAGCAGATTGCTCAGTATTTGTACTATCCTCAAAATCATCTGTAATAAGATTATTATCGGTAGCCTGATTTACATCATCATCAAGTTGATCAAGAAAACTCTCATCAAAAAAATCATCATTTATTCCCGGCATACTCTTTAATAAATCATCATTCATGGAAGACAATGGTTCACCAAGATCATTCATTATATCAAGCATTAAATCATCTTCCTCCTCACCATTATCTTCAGGAGGTTCATTATGTTTTACAATCTCATCAAGACCATCTTCAACATCTTCTTTATTTTCATAATCATCTAATAAATCATAATAAGGACCAAAAACCTCTGGGTCATCCTTATGTTCATCCTTAAATTCAGGTTTGGGCTTTTTTTGTGGCACAGGCTCTTCTTTACGATTATCATTTGCAAATTTTTCACTAATTTTATCAATCAAGTCACCTAATTTATTTTCCAACTGCGATGAAACACTATTTTCGTTATATTGAGGAAATTGTTGTGGCTGATATGGTTGTTGTGATGGTTGCGGATAAGGAGGATATTGAGGGTACGGCTGCTGTGGCGGATAAGGATATTGTGGCGGTTCCGGTAATGGCGGAGCTTTATTTTCCTGATTTGAATTAAAACGGGGTTTAGCATCCGCTTTATCTTTTTCATCATCAAATGTTAATTTCCGCCCGTCAAGTCTGTCATTATACACCTCTTTATCATCTAAAAGCCCCAGTATTGATGTATTTTTTATATCCTCCATCTCTTCATCTTCTTCATCTTCATCACCATCTGATAAAGTTACCACTTCATCTTCTTCAAAAACACTATAATCAGGCTCTAAATCACCAATATTAATAATAGGTGTTGACTCATAATCAATAGATGATGCACTGTCAAAATCAGATTCCATAACACCGGTTGTTTCTGCTTGTTTTTCACCATCTATGTCATCAAAATCTAAACCTTGCAACTTATCTCTATACAACTTGCCAATATCATCATCCTGAAATTGCTGTTGGACAGTGTCTTCGTATACTTTAAAATATTTATTAAATACATCAACCGATGAGTCAAAAGAAACACCATCACTTTCTTCTACTTTTAAAAATGGTTCAATTATTGAAAGTGCCTTATCCTCTTTTTTATCATTTTTATACGCATTTGCCAGATTATAAATAATCCATGAATTACCCGGAAATAATTCATTCAGTTTTTCAAAAACTTCAACAGCTTTTTTAGGTTCTCCGTTATCAAGAAAAAGTGTACCTAAAAAAAATAGAGCATCTTTATTATCGGGTTTCGTAGCAAGAAGACTTTGTAAAATTCTTATTGCTTCCACGGCATCACCATTATCATGTGCTAATCGAGCCATTTTCATTTTATTATCAGTATCAGTCGGAATCATTTTATCAATAGTCTTCAATTCATCCATAGCCTCTTCATTTCTTCCAAGATTTGAATAAAGAGTAGAAATAGATTTTCTAATTTCAATATTACCGGGATCTAATTTTAAACACTTTTTATAAATATCAATTGAATTATTAACATTAAGTTTTTCTTCTACTTTTGCCAGACTAAATAAAACATCCTTATCTGTATCATCAATATTGAGTAGTTTTTCATAAACATTTTCAGCTTCAAAATATTTACCTATATTTTTATATGCCCGACCGACATTCTTTAATGCCATTTTATAATTAGGATCAATTGCCAGTGCTTCATTATATAATTTTATTGCCTCAGTTTCATTTCCCTGTTTTTCATGAAGTAATGCTAAATTGTTTTTTGCTTTTATATAATTATTATCCAATGTCAAAACATCTTCATAGCAATTTCGTGCTTCCTCAGTATTACCAAGTTTTTCATATATGACACCAAGATTATTATGTGCCTCAATATAATTTGGATTATTCTCAATCGCTTTCTTGTAATGAATAATTGCCTCTTCATATTTCTCAAGCTGCTCATAAATAACACCAAGATTATAGTGCAAACGGATATTATTCGGATCAATTTTTATACCCTGTAAATAGGCATTGATTGCCTCTTCATGTCTCCCAAGCTCAAGATATACTGTACCTATATTATTGTATGGTAAGTCATACTCTGGATTAGCAACAATTGATTTTCTATAAAAATTGATCGCTTCATTGGCTCGATTAAGACTTTTATATACATTGCCAATATTGTAAAGAATATCAGCACGCTTAGTATCTAATGCAGAGGCTTCCTTAAAATATTTTAATGCAGTCTCAAAGTCACCTTTAACTTTTGAAATAACGCCAAGATTATTGTACGCTTCAATTAATTTAGGGTCTTTTTTAATTGCAAGTTGATAATTATTATTTGCATCATCATATAATTTAACAGCCTGATAACAATTTCCCAGTAATAAATATAAACCCGGAACATTCGGTTGCTCTAAAGCTATTTTATTTAGAAGTTTGATAGCAAGATCATAATCCCGTATCTTAATTGAAAATTTAGCTCTTACTAACATCTCATCGAGATTCATAAAAACACCCCTGCCGTTTATCGTGCTCTGATAAAAACTTCATCTGAAAAATCACTCTCATGAGTACCGGTAATATCATCAAATGCTGTTATTGCGATATAATAAATCAAATTCATTGTAACCCCGGTTAATTCAAATTGATTTATTTTTGATATTTTCAGCGGACTCTCACCTTGTATTGAATCACTTGAAAAATAATGTCCTGATTTGGTACCATAATATATTTTATATCCCTTGAGATCTCTTTCGGTATTAGGATTCCATTTTAATTTAATTGTACCATTTTCTGAAACGACTCTAACACCAAGCGGTTTTGACGGTGGAAAATCTTTCTCATACTCAAGTGTTAATCCGCGAAATACCGGAGATGCATTACCACCTCTTCCGGGCAACAAAACAGCTTTCCATTGAAAAAATCGTGCCTTTGTATTTCTAATTAAATCATTACTCAATTCAAGCCATTGAACATCTCTTAGTACATTTGTACTGTCTCTGTAAAAAGTGGTATCAGAAAATTTAACATAATATTTAATATCACTGTAATCGACACCTGAATCATCATCAAAAACTACATTTTTCAATGTCACAGAATAATCATCAAGCTTAATTACATCACTAATAATTTCACCGCCATCAGGCACATAATTATCAAGAATAGTAACTTCACTTCCTCTATTAATAATAAATTCATCGATAGAGCCGATAAAACCCGGAGCGATACTAATAACACATCGATTTCTTACATTATAAAACAGACTTAATGGTGAGGTATACCGCTTTCCATCCTCTGTTGTCAAAACTATTGCATTTTCAACACCATTTAAATAAAGTTTAGTCATTCCCTCAACAGAATTATAAGAAATTATTACATTACTCCATTGCCCGGGCACTATTCTTTCATATGAGATTAATTCAATGTCTTTTATTTTCTTAAAATCATTGGAAAATAACACATTATTAAATCTCAGTTTTAATATTCCTTCATCCAATACCGTACTTATCGATTGATTCTCAACAGTATTTGTTATTTCATTATAATAATGAGCCCCAATTTTGAAAACGACTTCATCCGTTGATAATTTCAAAGGATATATCCAAAAACTGATACTGAACGAATCAATAACACTACCCGGTTGAAATAAACTATTTTTATTACCCTCAAGATCTATTCTATGATTTTCCTTAAAAAATAATGCTGAATTTGTCATAAATGCATCTTTATCACGATAAGTAAACGCTGAATATAAATATTTATAATTATTATCAATGGTATTATTTCTTTCCCGGTCAAATTTCAAATAGAGATCAACATTTTCAAGACTGTTTAAAGAATTCTTTTTAATTTTATAAAATGAAGCACGATTATCAGAATACACAATATCAACATTTTTTGTTTTATATATATTATTCAAAAAATCATTTCCAATATTCCAACGTATAGAATCAGAAAAAGAATTATTTGAAAATAGTAATAAAACCGTTGTAATAAAAAATACTTTTATCATATTCGTCTCATTTACTCCATTATTACAATTTATCGAACTTCTTGCAAAAAATCTCGAATTTTTAGATGAAGCTACCCTGAACGCAATTTTATTGCGTAACGGTGAACGCAAAATCAAGTAATCCTGATTTTTGCAAGAGCCTCTATCTATTTGTGACCGATTTTTTGCAACTGCCTCTATAGTATCGGATATTTTATTTAATTCATAATCCATAATATCGAATCAATTAATGTATCTGACCATAATCCCCAACTATGCCCCTGATTAAAAAGCTTTAATTGGATTATGGTTTCAGGACTACTTTTTACTATTTTATCGTAAAAGCGTTTATTACCTTTATAATAATTATATTTATTATGTACTTTTTTTTCATAAACACCACAAATCAAATATAAATGAGTTGAATTAAGATTTTTCACGATTTCATGAAAAAAAGATTTATTTTTAATAACAATATTTTCAAATTTAATCTTTTTTTGATACGTAAATGCTAAAGCACCGCCTTGAGAGATTATACCTGAAAATAAATGAGGATTATTTTTTACTATATATAAACTTTCATAGACCCCTAGATCATTAGCAACAATAAATCTGGAATTTTTGTTATCAATTGTTGAATAATTATTTCTTAAAAAATTTATTAATTCTACAGTAATAAAATCAGAGTATTCATCATTTAATAAAAAATCTGTTTTTCTATTTTTTGAATGTATAAAAACACCAATTACAGGCTCCATAATATTATTTTCAATAGCGAAATCTAATAAATGTCGCGCATTGCCATATTTCAAATATTGATATCCGTCAATAAAAAAAATTGTTTTATAATGTAACTCTCTTGTATACCCTTTGGGTAAATATACAGAAAATACTCTTGAACAATCTTTAGTATGTTCTACTAATGTTCCCGATTGAATAATATCATGCGACGAAGACAAATACTCAAGAAATTCAGGCATCTTAAAATAAGAAGATTTACCGATATTGTTCTTTCTTATTTGAGAATTAAAAGGATCAGTAATTTTTTTTCCATCAACAATAAATTGATAGTCAAGCGATGCGTCCTTCTCAAACTGAAGTTCAATATAAAAAAGATTAGTATTTTTTACACGATTCATTTTTTCTCTGACCCCCCAACCTCCTGGTTGCCCGGAAAAAACGACTATTTTTGCATCCCCATAATAAACAAACAATGCTGTATTTTTAGTAACAATTGGAAACAGTGAAATTTTATCTAATTCGGATTTTATATATTTTTCTTTATTAATATCAGTTACATTAGAAACATCATGAATTAATGAATAAAAACGTGATCTATCGTCAACTGAGAAAAGTAATGAAAAAGAAGTAATACAAAATATAAATAGTATAAGAAAAAATTTTTTATAATTATTAGTAATAAAAATAAAATCAAACATGTACATCAATCTCCTGAAAAACTATCAACTACCTGATAAGGCTCTTGCATTTTTTTCTAAGCCTCTCATAATATATATAAATTTATTGAATAATTCAAGAAAAGGTTATCATCTGTTTACTTTACATTATATTTATTGTAAAATTAAAAGTACATTTTTTTTACTATTTGTAGAATATATAAGGAGCCTCGTACTATGACAAAAAAGCCACAAACAATTATTGACTTTATTTATCAAGCAGCAGAACAATATCCTGAAAAAATTTATATAAAATATAAAGATGGTGATAATACAAAATCATTTACATACAAAGAATTTGTTGTAATGATTGAAAAACTATCAGGAACTCTTTATGGTATTGGTTTACGTAAAGGTGATAAAGTTGGTATTGTTTCAGACAATTCATGGAAATGGATGTTAATTGATCAAGCTATATTATCATTAGGAGCTGCCGATGTCCCAAGGGGGTCTGATTCAAATTCCGTCGAATTAGTATATATATTAAAACATTCCGATTCAAAAATATGTTTTGTCGAAAATGCTGAACAAGCTGATAAAATACTACCCGAAATCAAAGAATTAGAACATTTAAAAACGATCATACTGATAACTGATGAAATAAATAATATTAAAACAAAAATACCACACGGGATTGAAATCCTTCATTTAAATGATCTTCTGGATAATAAAAACTCTGATAACCATATTGAAGCGGTAAGAAGTTTACGTTTATCAATTAAACCAGATGATTTGGCAACTCTTATTTACACTTCCGGAACAACAGGGATACCTAAAGGTGTTATGCTCTCACATGATAATATTGTTGCTGATATTGAATACATGCTAATGATTCTCGATCCTTGCGAAAAAGATCGATGGGTATCTGTTTTGCCAATCTGGCATGTATATGAAAGAACGGTTGAATACGCAGTTATTGCAAGTTACGGTTTAATGGCATATTCCAAACCGGTTGCAAAACAATTACTTCCTGTGCTATCAGAGATACGACCAACATGGATGGTGTCCGTACCGCGAATCTGGGAATCGCTATACAATGGTATTATGATTCAAGTAAAAGGGGGGAGTACAATAAAACAACTTCTATTTAATACATTTCTTGCAATAGGCTTGTACCACAATAGAAATTGGAAAGAATTTATGGGTATGGTTGCCTATTTTCAAAAGCGATCACTTTTACTTAGAATATGGAAAAAAATAAGTTCACTTATACTTCTGATACTTGTCCTTCCACTTGATTTTATCGGTAATATTCTTGTTTTCAGTAAAATCAGAAAAAAGATTGGCGGAAAAATGAAAACACCTATTTCCGGAGGCGGAAAATTACCTGATTATTTAGATGATTTTTTTAACGCAATTAAAATTAATATCCTTGAAGGATATGGAATGACAGAAACATCACCGGTTATTTGCGTTAGAACAAATACCACATTGGTGTCTAAAACAGTAGGACGACCAATTCCACATGTTGAAGTAATGATTGGAGATGAAAACTTCACACCGCTTCAAAATCAATGTGAAAAAGGGTTGATATATGTCAAAGGTAGAATTGTTATGAAAGGCTACTACAAAGACCCGGAAAATACACTTAAAATTCTTAAAAACGGATGGCTTAACACAGGAGATTTAGGTCGAAAAACAATTTCCGGTGAGGTTCAAATCTTAGGACGGGCTAAAGAAACCATTGTTCTAACCGGAGGTGAAAATATTGAGCCGTCTCCAATTGAAGAAGCATTACTTGAGCACCCATTAATTAAAAATATAATGATTGTCGGACAGGATCAGAAATACCTGGCTGCATTAGTTATTCCTGATGAAGAAGCAATTATTCAATTTACAAAAGATTCAGGTATACCATCATCTTCAATACAGGATATTTGCAATAATCCGATCATTATTGATGCAATTCACACAATAATAAAAGAACGTATTACTGTTAAGAATGGCTTTAAACCATATGAAAATATAAAATACATTAAACTTATACCAAAACAATTTGAAATAGGAGAAGAATTGACACGATCTTTAAAAATGAAACGAAATATCATTACAGAGTTGTATCAAAAAGAAATTAACCAGATGTTTAAATAGCCGGGTCTCATACAAAGAAACTATAAAGGAGAGGTACCTGCTAAAATTAACAATCACCTCTACTTTTATTAAAAAAAATACCGATAATTAATAAATTGTTGATATTTATTAATTATTTTTGTATAAGTTTAAATAGTTTATTAAGATAAAAGGTTGATTACGTATGAATAAAACTACTAATTTTAAGAAATTTGAAAAGAAGGTCTTCTTAAACTTCGCCAATATCATATCCTGGTTATCTGAAAAAACCAGTTTTCTGTTTAAAAAGATTCATGAAATCGGCTCTCAAAAACTAACGATAATGTTAATACCCCACTCTGAAAAAAAGGTATTCAACTTAAGAATAAATCTTTTCCTTTTAACACTCATAATTATTAGTGCATCATCATCACTTGGAGTAATTACCTTTCTTTCTATAGACAATTATAACAAATCAATGCAATATTATGATGCCAGTATAAAAACACAGGTTAATGAAAAAAAATCACGGGAATACAAAGAAATTTTGAATGAGATATACGAATCTCATAAAACATATAAAGTTAAATTAAACACTTTACTTACAAAACTTAATTCACCTGCAATTAAAGCTATGGAAGAAAATTATAATTACAGTCTGAATCAAGGAGGTCCTCTTAATCAAATAGAAAAAAATAATTTATCCGATATTGAGTTTGAAAAGGTGGAATCACAAAAACTATTAATGGATTATAAATTTTCGGCAAAAGCATTTAATGAAATCACTAACAAACTTTCAAGCCATGAAAAAATAACAAAAGACCTTCCTTTCGGCAGTCCTGTTAGAGGGCCTTATTTTATAACATCAACGTTCGGACTAAGAATTCATCCTGTTTTTAAAGTTCTCGATGTTCACACAGGTATTGACTTAGCTAATGAGTTTGGAACACCAATTATATCAACGGCGCCGGGAACTGTTGAAAAAGTACTATATAGCGGAGTCGGTTATGGAAATCACATCATAATCAGACATAAAATGGGTTATTCAACCCTTTACGCCCATTTACGATCTGCCGTGGTAGTTCCAGGAGATCAAGTTAGAAAAAATCAAATAATCGGTTACATGGGTAATAGTGGAACGGTTACAGGTGTTCATATTCATTATGAAATAAGACTTGCCAATAAACCGGTTGATCCATGGATTTATCTTAATGTAGACTAGTCACCAGGGATATATAATGCATACTAAAAATGACAATTCAATAAATTCATTTATCGGTAATTCTACTTATTTTAGTGGAGATATAGAAACCGATGGACCAATAAGAATTGATGGAAAATTCAAAGGAAGAATCATTTCTTCGGGAATGGTTTATCTTGGAAGAAAAAGTTTATCCGAGTGCAAAATTTTTGCTCGTGATGTGATAATTGGCGGTACAATCAAAGGTGATATTTATTCAGAAAACAGTTTAAAAGTGTTAAAATCTGCTGAAATAATAGGAAACATATATTCATCAACAATACAAATGGATGATGGAGTAATCTTTGATGGTGAATGCAGAATTCTATCCAAGGAGGAAATGAAATCTTTAATAGATAAAAGGAAAATAGAAAGAATCTAACAGGTACAATATGGATAAAATAAACAATAACTATTATTTATTTAATACAGATTTAAAAAATAAGGACTTAAAAAAAAAGAAAAATATTAATGATAAAGATACTAAACAGGTAACGTCACGATCTTTTTTTAACAATTTATTTGAAAGTGAACAGTTATTAAATGAATCTGAAATAATTGAGAAACAATCAATTGAATATGAATCATTCCGTGAAGAAATATCAGTAATGTTAAAAGATATTGGTAATCAGGGTAAAAAATTAAAACAAAATAGAAACATAATTGAACTTGAAAAATACAAAAAGATAATCAAGTCCTTTTTAAATAAAATAATTAATGCATCTGAATCTGTTACATTAAAATCAATTTATAACAGTAAAAAAAAGGAGAAAATTTCAAAACTTCATCTTTCAATAATTGATGAAGAACTTTTACACTTAACAAGAACATTTATTGATGCACAGTCTTCAATTATTAAACTTGCATCACAATTAGATAAAATTGAAGGATTATTATTAGATTTAGCTTTTTAGAATGGAGAACTATTTATGAATTTAGACTACAATGAAAATATAGATAATTTAAGAGATTTAGAAGACACAGACATTTCTGTAAAAAAGAAAATTAAAAAAAATCACAAAATTGCTGATGACGACAACTTTTACCGTGTAAAAACAGTTTATAATCAATACTCATATATTTTTAGATCAAAAAATACAGATATTCCAAGAGGAACAATTTTAATTGTTCCAACACAATATGGTAATGAAGTTGGTATTTGCCAGGGAAAAACAACAAATATCGATGAGATTTCATATCAGGACGAATTAACTGATATAGTAAGAATTGCTAATGAGAAAGACAAAGCTAAGCATAGTGAAAATATCAAAAAAGAAGAAAAAGCATACGAATTAACAATAAAGAAAATTGCTGAACATAAACTTGAAATGAAATTAATTAATGTTCATTATTTTCTGGAAGATTCAAAAATATTATTTAACTTCACATCAGATGGCAGAGTGGATTTTAGAGAACTGGTTAAAGATCTTGCGTCGATTTTCAAAACAAGAATTGAACTCCGGCAAATTGGCGTCAGGGATGAATGTAGAATAATTGGAAGTTATGGTCAATGCGGTAAAAAGTTATGTTGCTCAGGAACCCTTAACGAATTAACTCCTATCACCATAAAAATGGCGAAAGAACAAAATATTACTTTAAATTCATTAAAAATAAGCGGTACTTGTGGCAGACTTCTTTGTTGCTTATCCTATGAGAATGAAACATATACAGAAGAAAAAAAGGCTTATCCACGTGAAGGGACTAAAGTATTTGTTAATGATGAATTATTTATTCTTGTTGAAATTAATATTCAATCAAAGAAATTAAAACTATTAAGTGAAGAACACAGAGAAAGGTTTATTTATATAAGTAAAAATGATTTATCATTTGATAAATCTAAAAATATGTATATAGCAAATTTAAATCATTAAAGCTTCTTGCAAAAAAAACTCTTTTTATCTCGAATTTTTGCACAGGGGTCTCAGAAGAAACTTAAAAGCCTGCATTCTCTGCAGGCTTTTTAATAATGAAAATTCTTATATGCGAGTACACTAACAACATCACCGGTACCTGTTATTTTAACGAGTCGATCAGTCATGTTCTTTATTACTTTATGTACCTTTCCCGACGGAATACTTCCCCATGTTATTGTTTCGTCAACAATAAACCCGGATTTACTTAAAAGGTGTATTAAATTCTTCTTATTAAACAAAAACAAATGATCATCAACAATACATCTCCAATCTTCATCAAATACTTTAGAAAACACCCCATCTGAATTTGGTGTAGTAATTACAATAAAACCATCGGGTTTTAATAATTTATAAATTTTTTCTATAAAATCTTTCGGATTATTTAAATGTTCAATAAGATGTGAAAAATGAATAAAATCAAAAGAACCTTCGCGCAAATCAGCCTCTTCCAGAGTTTTATTTATTATATTAACACCATATTTACTAATACCATATATTGCGGATTCCTTACATATTTCAATCCCGGTTGATTTATGCCCGCAATCATCCATATATTTTAAAAATAAACCTGTCGCACAACCAATTTCTAAAATAGATGACCCCTTATCAAGTAGTGATAATACATCAAAATCATCAATTGTTTTTTTTACTAAATTAAAAAAGTTTTCTTCATTCTGAATTTCATATTGAAAATAATCATGATTATATCTTTGCTTTGTTTTATCAATTGATTCCTGAGGATTTTGAAATATCATTTTACAAAAACCACATTGATTAAAGCCTGATTTTTTCCATTTATTCGTATAAATATTCTTTATTTTATTCTTTGAACAAATCGGACATTCTGTAAAATACACCACAATTTTCTCCCTTATTTTGGCCCTGAAATTCTAAAAGAATTATTAAATACTGTCATATTACCATTCCAATCAGAGACTTCTATTTTAATACCATATAATCCGGGAAGAAAATATTTTTCCCTTATAAAATAGGTATAATCATCTCCTGTAGAATATAAATTGTAAAAATTTTTATCAGTATTTGAAATGAAGTAATCATTATCTGTTTTATCCATAGAATCAAACTTAAGAGTATAAAATTCGTTACCATTAATAAAAACAGATATTTTATAAGGAACTTGAGCAAAATTATTAGTCTCTGAAAAATCCTGAGCTTTAATAAACAACTTACCACCACGTACAATACTTCTTGTTTTAAACAAAGACACAACTTCATTATTTAAAGTTACAAAAAAAACATCATGTATAACAGGTTTTTTTGTATCAATAACATCAAAAAATTGTATCGGATTAATAATCTGTTTTTTTACCATATCTTCAACTTCTAAATGCAGGTGGTATCCTGTTGATTTACCGGAATTGCCGGACAAAGCAACGATATCACCTTTATTAAAAAAGGTTACATTCGAATTATAAGAATTATCTTCAATATGTGAATAATTATATCTGAATGTATTATCAAAGTTTTGTAAAAGCACAAAATTACCATTTCCATATTTTAAATCACTTCTTCTTGATTTATTAAAGAAAACAGTAATAACATCTTCTTTTGCTTTCAGAGGTTCGTTGATACCAAATAAATCGATACCGGTATGAAAATGATCCGTTCTTGAATCGCCAAAAAGTGAAGTTATTACAAAATTATCCATTATAGATTGTGAAAAAAGTGGAATAATAAATATTTGCATACATAAAAATAAAAAAAATAATCTATAAATACTCATGAACCAACCTTAATGGAATAAATAACTATTGTATCATTCAATTTTAAATAAAAACTATCATTATCAATAAAATTAATATTTGAAACTAAATCTGAAAATTCACAACGATATGTAATTATACCCCGATTATTATAAACATATAAAAAAAAGAGTGCATTATTTTTTGAAAGGATTAATGTACTACCATCGTTGGACAATACAAATTCCTGAAGCTCACCCGGATAATAAAAAGAATTAAAAACCTGCTTTTTTATACTAAAATAAACAATTCCTTTTTCTGATTCAAAATATACAGTTTCATTATGTATTCTCATAAGAGGACTATACCGTACATCACTTTCAGTATCATATCTTCCAACAATTGATTTGGAAACAATATCATAAACCGTTATTATCTCAGGTTCAATCCCTGTAATTACTGAAAAATAAGTACCTGAATCATCAATTGCAACAGCTTTCGCAACATTAACTTTTGATAATAAATTTTCAGTATTAAGCGTAACAATTCCATCTTTATTTATTAATAATGCCTTACCATCAGAAAATGAAACAGCTGTATTAAAAAATTTATCTGTAGAAATTGATGTTATCATACTATTTGAGCTATATTCTTTAATAAGGGTATCACCGGTAAAAAGATTGGAAGTAAAACCGGAACCATTTGATTTCAATGAATAAATTATTGGATATTTTTCAGAAATAAAAGGATATCCGGTCGTTTTTATATCAGTAATCTTAATACCTTTATTTGTAAAAAGACTGACCGTATCACCATATTTTGAATAAACAGCATACCCCAAAGCATTACCGGCAATAAAATTATCACCTTCTGCTTGTTGTTTATAAACCATTGTTGAATTACTAATATTAAAATACCCTATTTCTTTATCAGATACATAAAAACCATCAGAGGTAAAATCTGATGAGGAATCTATAGTTTCAATAGTACTTCTCACAAAAAAAGTTAATTCATTTCCTAGTTTCACCGGGAAAAGAAGTGTATAAATGATACTTACAAAAAACAGTGCGAATATTAATGCTATTTTTTTTAATTTGATTTTCATAGTGGCATTATATAATTAATTAGCGATTTGTCAAACAATGTTTCAAGTATTAAACTTCTTGCTCATATAATAATTATATTCTGAAGCCCTTGCAAAAATTAGAAGTACATTATTTTCGCTTCATAGAAACAAAATATAATTGCGTTTAAAGTAGTTTCATGCAAAAATTCGAGAGAAATAAGTTTTTTTTGCAAAAAGCTCTTCTGTTATTATTTTTACAAAAGAAAACTCCCTTATCTGTGTAGATAAGGGAGTTTTTTTTATTTAATAATATTGAGGCTCGTGCAAAAATTTGACAAAGGAAAAGTATTTTTGCAAGAGACTCTATTATTTCACTTCTTCAACCAAAATAACACTATTGTTAAATGTAAAATTAACTTTACCACCACTAACAACTCCTGTTACTCCATCATATGCATTTCGCACATTTGTTCCATCTGCAAAAACTCCGGCAACATTAACATCGCTTGAACCTGTTCCATTGATTTTTATTACAACTTTATTGGTTATTCCGTTTTTACTATATATTCTACCATATGTGTTATTACTCAAATCAGTCTGACTTCCGGCACCAACAGCAACATTATCTCTTCTGAACTTGCCCAGTTTTTGCCAGTGAGTAAGTTGAGTTGCATTTGCTCCCCATTGATAATCACTTCTCGTACTCTGATTTAGATCTGACATCTCAGGTCCCAATGGACGTGAATTTTCATCTCCATAATAAATCTGAACACCACCAGGTGATAATAATAATGTCGTTCCAATATTATTATTTGTCTGATACCATCCATAATGTTGCTTATGATCATGTGAGTTTACATACGACAACACATTAAAAGCTGCATCACTATTGATTGAATTAGCATAAGTCTGCCATGTAGAACCAATACTACCTAAGTCACCGGTTTTCGGAAATGTAAAATTGATTATTGAATCAAATTTTCCATCATTAAAGTAATTACTTTTAGTAACACCATGATTCCAAACTTCACCTGTCATCCAGAAATCATCAGTCCATTGAGCACCCGGTGCTGTCGGATTATTCAGTCTCCATTTTTTCAAAGCAGCAACTCCGCTTGTTTTTAATGCAGACCATCTGTTCATTTCAACATGTTTTGCAGTATCAACTCTAAATCCATCTATACCAAACTCTTCAATCCAGGCAGATAACCATTTTGTTGTATATTCAGCAGGTGCAACATTCAGGTTTGTTCTTAATGTTTTTGCTGCCGGTATAATCCAATTATCATATCCTGAGGTTTCGCTATTCCATTTTGTCGTTAAAAATGGCGGAACACCTACTGCTGAAGTTGTTTCAGTTTTAAAATCAGGTAAACCATCTAAACTGCTATTAATATCAGAATATCCCGGTTGCCCCTCTTTTGGTCTATCTGTATATGTCGGTAAACCTGCTGCGATCCAATTAGCACCCCACCAATTACCCCAGTTTGTAGTTTCCCAATTAACGGCTTGCCATACACCATCCCACTTACCATCAGCCGGTGTCCATGTTGAATTATTTCCTGCTGTAAAGCCGCCAAAGTTATATTGCTCCATATCAAGTAATGTATTATATCCGGTATGATTCATAACGATATCAACTACAACTCGTATATTTAACTCATGTGCTTTGTTAACAAATGCTCTAAATTCTTCAACAGTTCCCATATTTTTATCCATCATTGTATAATCCTGAGGATAATACCCGTGATATGCATAGTGAGGAAACGTTTTTGTGTTATTTTTTGTAGAGCTTCCACCACCACACCATCCGTGAACCTGTTCATAAGGTGCTGTAATCCAAATCGCATTTACACCAAGATCCGTAAAATAATTTGCATCTAACTGAGCTGTTAAACCAGCAATATCACCACCATGAAATGTTCCTGTATTTAACTCAACAGAACCATAGTCTTTTTTTCTGCCATACGATTCATCATTTGCTTCATTACCATTTTTAAATCTGTCAGTTATTACAAAATAAACATTTGCATTATCCCATGAAAATACTGAGTCCGGTACTATTGTTGTATCATCTCTATCAAATGTATAAGTAACTTCAGTTGTTCCTGCAGAATTTGTTGCTGAAACAGATAATGATTTACTTGTTTTATCGTTGATATAAGCAGACACTGTAAATGTTACACCGTTATTTGTGAATGTTAACGGTATACTATTGATTATTGCACTTTTTGCAGTAATTGGTTCAACTGAAGATATTGTAATCGTTACTGAAGTAGTACCCTTAACATTTCCACCGGCAGGTGTCACTGTAATTACAGGTTTAACCGGTCCTATAGGAGTAGTCGGATCAGTATCAGAGTAAGTTCCATTATCATACCAGAATGTTGCGGTTTTCGTAGAAGCAATGGTACTTCCTTTGTTTAGAATAAAAGAAATTGTACCACCTGAAACATTTGCTGACGGTATTTCAAATTTAAACCAGCCTGCGTTATCATTCATACCGGTTGCTGCAACCATTGTCGGTTGAGCATCCCATGTAAAACCCATTGCTTTAGTACACTCAATGCCCGTACCGCTTGTTTCCCAAACCCAGATTGAAGGTGCTGACGCAGTCTTTACATAAATAATAACACCATCATACGGAGTAATTATTGTAACTGATTTACTTGAAAGATCAGAATCAAGCATTCCTGTTTTACATGCTATTGATTTGATTAAATAATCGCCATCCGTAAGTTTAAATGGTACTGTATATTTAGTCGATAATTTTGACGGCTCATCACCATTTGTTGTGTAATACACATCGGCACCGGCAGTTAACGATGTAATCGAAATTTCAGCTTCAGCTGAATAGGGAGCTGTACCGGATACACTAATTGTTGGTGAACTTACTTTAATTTCTTCTTCCTCAATAATATATTCAGCTGATCCTATTAGAGAAGGATTATATCCTTCCTTATATGCAATAGCCTTAATAGTTTTTGTACCTGATTGTAATGAGAAACCAGTTGCATATACTTCTGAACTCTCATTAGGAGTCGATCCGTCCGTTGTATATCGTATTATAGAACCGGCAGTTGCAGAAGATATAGTGAACTTAGTTGAAACTAAATACGGACTTGCATTTGATGCTGTAATCACCGGAGTTGCTGCATCAGGAAGTGACGAGTTTGAAATTACAAACTCTGCCGAAATAATATCAGATGAATTATAACCTTCTTTAAACCCGATTGCTTTTATCGTCTTAGTTCCTAAAGAAAGATTAAAAGCAGCACTGTATGTTGCTGATGCTTCTGTTGGTATTGTACCATCGATAGTATATTTTATTACTGCACCGGCAGTTTCACTTGTTATTGAAAAATTTGTAGAAATTAAATAAGGTGATCCATTTGATGCTGTAATAACCGGATTACTGACTTTTTGAATTTCAACGGTTATATCGTATAAACCTGTAACAACATCAGAAGGATTTAAACCGTCTTTATATGCAATAACACGTATAGTTTTATTTCCAGCCTGTAATGTAAATGGTGCCGTATATAAAGTTGATTCTATTGTTGGAATAGAACCGTCTATAGTATAACGAATTAGGGCATTTTCTGTTCCTGTTGTAACAGTAAATTTTGTTAGAACGGTATATGGACTTGTATTTGAAGCAGTAATTACAGGGTTTTCAACGTCAGGAATATTTATATCTGTAATTACATATTCTTTAGAAATAATAGAAGAAGGATTTAAACCATCTTTATACGCTATAGCTTTTATCGTTATTGTTCCCGCATTTAATGTAAAAGGATTTGTATATATTTCTGATAAAGTATTTGGATCTGATCCATCAACTGTATATTTAATTACAGCTCCTTCTGTTTCAGTTGTAATTGAAAAAACTGAATCAACCGTTAAAGGACTCTCAGCAGAATCAGCTATTTGCGGTTGAATAACATTATCTAAACTTTTATTTACTATTGTATAATTAGCAGAAGAAACACTTGAATGAAGTACAGTACCACCTTCTTTATACGCGATTGCTTTAACAACATAAGAACCTGCAGCAGCTAATGGTATTGCTTGTGAAAAAACCGCTGAATTTTCATCAGGATCAGAACCGTCAGTAGTATATCTGATTGTTGTGTTCTCAGTCGTTGATGTTAATATAACACCCGTAAATTCTTCAACCTGATATTGGCCGCTCAATGGTGCAAATACAACAGGATTAACAATTTCTTCTTGAATTATTTTATATAACGCTTTTACAATACTTGATTTTTTTAAACCATCTTTATATGCTATTGCTTTTATAAGGTATGTATTAACACCGGTAAAAGTTATCGGTTGAGTATATAGTGTAGAATTTTCGTTGGGAGTTGAGTTATCAAGAGTATATCTAATTTCAGCACCAACAGAATCTGATGTTAACACTACAGAAAGATTTTCAGAAATAGAATACGTCCCCTGTTCAAGACTGAAAACCGGATTACTACAAACTGTTTGCTGAGTAACCATAAGTGTTACTGATAAAGTATGGATTTCATCGGTAACATTAAGTTCCTTTTCTCCGGTCGCAACTAATACAGCTTCAGCCGTATCTGCATACGCATATACTTTAACCAATAATTTACCGTATCTGACAGAAAATATTGTTTCCGAACTATTGTCTTCATTCGTAACTATTTCTCCATCAAGGGTAATATCATATTTATAAGAACTAACCGACGGTGCCCCTTCAGGTAATACAGTTAAACAAGCAACTGTACTGATTTTGGGTGTTTCTGTTACATCCCCACTAACCGGATTTTCTTCTATCTCTTGTGTACAAGAAAAAGATAATAAGAAAACAATAAAAAAAAGTGCCTTAATTATAGATATATTTTTTTTCATAATAACTCCTCAAATACATACAGCAAAAATTATGCCATGTACATATAGAAAAAAATAATTCCAATAATACATTTTAAATTACTATCAGAACTTACTGTCTCATTATTTTCTCATTAAAGATAATTATTTTTAGATTTATTCTATTTTTCAGAATCGGTTATAGAAAACCGACTCCAGCCAAGCACATCTCTTTTTCAACAATACAGATTTGCCTGTATACCGGACACAACAAAAAAACCTGCGGCTTTACGCAGGTTTTAATAATTAAGCATGTATAAAAATAACGAGCCTTTAACAATACTTATTGTTTACCAATTCGTGCTAAAGACGTTGTAAAATCATCACAATCATCTTTTTCAGCCGAAGTAGACGGATCTAACACATAAGGATTTTCAGCATTATCAACAGTTGCCGGATCATGCGGTAAAGAATCCACCGGACTCTGGCCATTTGTTGCAAGGAACATTACACCAATACCTTGAGTTTCAAGTTGTGCTTTTGTAATTCCTAATGCAGTAAACGGTATTTTCATTTCATAAAATACATCAAGACCTGATCTATTGTGAGTTGCACAATCCTGAAAATTAGCTACGTCATCAAGTCCTGCAATACCACTTCCTTTATAACCCCAAATTTCTGATGCAAATGATCCGTTACATGCTCCAAGCACCACACCAAGATCTTCCATTTCTGATTTATATGTTGGTAATGCATCAGCTTTCTTTCTTGTTAAGCTGTTAGTTCCATTAGCAAGGTATATTGCACTATTTTGAAACGGCGGATTTGAAGCAAAATAAAATACTGTATCAACACCCATTTCCTCAGTAAAAGTAAAACCTTTTAAACCGCCCCACGGATTATTTCCATCCGCAGCAAGCCCTGTAGTCCATCCTGCATTAGTATCAAATGCAAGAATCATTGTACCGGCAGTCCATGTAGGCCATTGAGAATCACCTTTATCATTGGCAGGATCAAAAACATCATTCAGATATACAAATTGAATACCAAGGTATAAATTTGCATCATCCCATGAAGCATAAAGAGTATACGGGTCATTAGACGGTGTTTCATGATGACCTCTAAATGATTTCGCATCATCAAAACCAGCTCCCTGAACAATTATCATATCTTCAGTCCAGTCAGCATAACTTGCATTTCCTGCCTTTCCTGATACCCACGCAGGAGTGATAACCTCCATACCGGTTGCCTTGTATTTTCCAACCTGACCGTTAGGATTAGTTTCATAAATAGAACTAACGGGTTCAACTTTTGTATAAGTGAATGTTTTTACTTCAGACAAACCACCCTGTTCAACAAACGTTTGAAGTTTTGTTGTTGCAGTAAACGTAAAAGTCTCTCCTGCATATACGGGTGATAAAGCGGTTGGAATTGATCCATCAGTACTAAAGTGAATACTAACTGTCGGGGATACTGCTAATGTTACACTTACATTAGTTACAAATCCTTTTGATCCCGGTGACGCTGTTACAAGCGGTGCCTGAGGGCCACTTAGTGTATATATAAATGAATTGATATCTGTAACTGTTCCATCTGTTACCATTGTTTTTAGCGTCGTTGTTGCTGTTAAAGCAATAGCACTTCCATAGACACTTGAAGCTGTAGTCGGATCACTTCCGTCAAGGGTATAATAAATATCCATTGAAGGACTGACAGCTAAAACAACACTTGTACTTGTTGTAAATGAACTAGTTCCCGGCGTTGCAGTTACTTCAGGTAACACTGGTCCAACCGGTGTTGAAGGATCTGTATCAGAATATGTTCCGTTATCATACCAGAACGTTGCTGTTTTTGTTGATGTTATCGTACTTCCTTTATTCAAAATAAAAGATAGTGCACCACCGGAAACATTTGCAGACGGTATTTCAAATTTAAACCAGCCCGTAGCATCGTTCATGCCTGTTGCAGCAACCATTACCGGTTGCGTATCCCATGTAAAACCCATTGCTTTTGTACATTCAATTTTAGTACCGGTAGTTTCCCATATCCAGATAGTTGGTGCGGTAGTTGATTTAACATATATAACTACACCATCATAAGGAGTTACTATAACAACATTTTTTGAAGCAACAGATGAATCTGTCATATCAGCTTTTACTCCTATTGCTTTTATTGTATAGGTTCCATCAGCCGGTAACGTAAATGGTACAGAATATTGTGCAGATGCAACAGTTGGTGTTGTTCCATCAACGGTATAGTAAATGGTTGCACCTGCAGTTGCAGTAGTTATTGTTATACCGGTTGTTACATTATATGGAGTACTGCCGGATAAAGATATTTGAGGAGTAGCAACTTGAGGTTTAACATCATCTACTATTATATATTGTACAGATGCAATTTCAGATGAATCAAAACCATCTTTAAAAGCGATTGCTTTTATTGTTTTAGTACCTTTTGCAAGACTGAATGCATTATTATATGTTAATGATGCATCAGTTGGATCAGAACCATCAAACGTATATTTAATTACTGCACCGGCAGTTTGTGTACTTATTGAAAAGGTTGTCGATGTCAAATAAGGAGAGCTGTTTGACGCAGTAATAACAGGAGTGATTACTTTTTCTTTTGGATCCTCTGTAATAGTATATTCAACAGAAGCTATTGCAGATGGATTATAACCGGTTAAAAAAGCAATGGCTTTAATGGTTTTCACCCCTGCTTCCATAGTAAATGCTTTTAAATACACCGGAGATGTAGATGTCGGTTGTGTATTATCAGTAGTATATCTGATTATCGCACCGGCAGTTACACTTGTTATTTGAAATGTCGTTTCTTTGGTATACGGAGCCGGACTTAACGCTGCAACTTTCGGAGTTGAAACAGTTTCCAAATCTTTATTTATTATTACATATTCAGTTGATGTAACATCTGAATCAAGAAACGTATCTTTTAAAGCTATTGCCTTAACTGTTTGTGTACCAATACCTAACGTAAAAGGTGCTTTATATACTGATGATGCTTTTGTCGGCTTAACACCATCAATAGTATAATATACTACGGCACCGGAAGTTACACAACTTATAGAAAAAAGTGTATCGGCAGTATACGGTGCACTTCCTGAGGCAACAATTACCGGTGCTGCAACTTTATCCTGTACTATATCTTCTATAGTATAATTAACAGACACTATTTCTGATGTGTTATATCCATCCAGGAAAGCTATTGCACGAATATTTTTTGCACCGGCTTCCAATGAAAATGCCTTAGTATATATCGGAGATAATGATGTCGGATCAGTATTATCCGTAGTATATCTGATCACAGCTCCTGCTGTTGCAGAAGTTATTTCAAATGTTGTCTCAATAGTATACGGTTCAACATCAGATGCAGTAACTACAGGTTTAATAACCGTATTTAAATCTTTATTTGCGATTTGATATTCTACTGAAACGATATTCGAATCTTTATATGCATCTTTACAAGCGATTGCTTTTACTGTTTGGGTTCCAACAGAAAGTTTAAATGCTTTCGTATATTTTGTTGATGACGTTGTCGGTTCACTACCATTTGTTGTATAATAAATTGACGCATTGGCAGTTGAACACGTTATAGTAAAATCAGTATCGATAGTGTAAGGAGTAACACCGGAAGCAACAACAACAGGATCAGATACAATTAATTCCTCACCGGCTCCAACTATAGTATATTCACTTACACAAATAGGTGAAGAATCAAAACCTTCTTTATATGCCCGTGCCTTTATTGTTGTCACACCTTCATTGAGTGTAATAGCTTTTGTATACGTTAAAGATGTGTCATCGGGTTCAGTTCCATCAACAGTGTATTTAATTATTGCATCAGGAGTCAAAACAGATAAAGTAACACCGGTAAACGCTAAAGCACTATATGTACCTTCTTCCGGCGTAACTGCAACCGGAGCAACAACTAATCTTTCTGATATTATAAAAGTTGCAGTAACAAGTTCAGATGAAGTAAGACCTTCTTTCACTGCTATCGCTTTTATTTCATAAATACCTAAACCAACTAACGGGATACCGGCATCTTCATATATTTCTGATCCGGTATCGGGAGCGACATCATTAACAGTATAATATATTACAGAACCTTCAGTTTTATTTTCAATAATAACGTTAAAATCTTCGTTAATACTATATTCACCTTCAGGAGTTCTAAAAACCGGTTTTTCACAAACCGTTATGTTTTCTTCAACTTTCTCAAGTGTTACATTAATAGTTGTTGTTTTCTCTGTAATTACATACGATTGTTCAAATAAAGCCAATTCTTTATTGTCTTTAACTGCTTTGACTTTTAATAACATATCACCATAATTAACTACAATTAATGATGACACTATATTATTATCTGCTGCTGATGCAGCCAGAGATTTAATAATCAATGGCTTTGTATTTAATGTAGATCCCTCAAAACTAAAAACAGCATCAGTAAAATCTGAAGGATTAATAATTGATATAGTTACATACGATTCTTTTACTTCTGAATCCACTACAACGGAATTCTCTATATTCGGCTGAGTACATCCGGTAAAAAATAATACAATTAAACCTGAAAAAACAGTTAATAATAAAAAATATTTTTTTAATATATTCATAACACACTCCTTGCTTAATGAAATAGCAAAAAGTATGCCGATTAAAGAATTTTGTAATAAGGAACATAAATACATTTCAGAATAAGTAAAATATCAGTATCAGGAATTCAAGCAGTTTCTATATACAAAAAAATATTCTTAAAAGAAAATACAATCTATTTATCAGAAACAAAAAAGCCTCCAGTAAATTGCTTTACAAGAGGCTCATCACTTTAAATTATATTAACTATGTGTAAATCGATATTTTATAATTTACCAACTCGTGCTAAAGAAGCATTGATTTCATCATAATCTTCTTTTTCAGCAGATGAAGAAGGGTCTTTAGAATAAGGAGTTTTAGCATTATCGATCATACTTGGATCCCATGGCAGAACATCCATGATAGATTCACCGTATGTTGTGAACACAGCAACACTAATTCCTGTTGATTCAATGTATGCTTTATCAACGCCTAAACTCGCTAAAGGAATTGTTATCTGGTATGAAGTTGCTTTCTTACCGTCAAGTTTTAAATCAACATAATCATATGTCGTTACATCAATACTATCCTTACCTCCAAGATCTCCTGTTGCAGTAACACCGGCCCACATTGATGTACTTACTGACTCATTGAATGAAGGCACACGAACAACTCCTGCCTCTGTAAAACCAATACATTGCGCTGGTTCATAACCAAACTTACCTGCACTGTCTGTTGTAAAAACACTTGGTTTACCTATTCCTAAACGTGGATGATGCATAACAAGGGTATCAATTCCATCAGCAAACGTATATACTTTAGCTTTTGTCCACACATTAAAACCATCTGCCATAAGTCCGTTACCTGCTGTTCTTTTTCCGGTATTAATAGCCCACCCCATAGGAAGAAACTGAGAACCGGCATACGATTTATCATTATCAATAGTATCTGCGTCATCAAGATTCGGCATTTCAACCATTAAATAAAGATTTGTACTATCCCATGCTGCATACATAGCATATAAATCCGGGTCCGGGTATTCATGAAACCCTAACCATGAACGTGCACAGTCATTAGCAGCACCTTGTGCAATTTTCATATCTTCAGACCAATCTGTTAAGGCAGTAACAGTTTTATTTGTTCCAACCTGACCGTTAGGGTTTGTGGCATAATATGCACTTACTGCACCTTTGGTATAGGTAAATGTTTTAACTTCTGATACACCATCTTTTTCAACATAGGTCTTTAATGTCGTGGTTTCAGTAAAAGATAATGCAGTCGAATATGCAGGTGATGAAACTGTTGGAACAGAACCATCTATTGTATAATGAATAGTCACTGTAGGATTTACAGCCAAAACAACACTCACTGATGTTTCAAAAGTCTTTGATCCCGGTGACGCTGTTACAAGCGGTGCCTGAGGGCCACTTAGTGTATATATAAATGAATTGATATCTGTAACTGTTCCATCTGTTACCATTGTTTTTAGCGTCGTTGTTGCTGTTAAAGCAATAGCACTTCCATAGACACTTGAAGCTGTAGTCGGATCACTTCCGTCAAGGGTATAATAAATATCCATTGAAGGACTGACAGCTAAAACAACACTTGTACTTGTTGTAAATGAACTAGTTCCCGGCGTTGCAGTTACTTCAGGTAACACTGGTCCAACCGGTGTTGAAGGATCTGTATCAGAATATGTTCCGTTATCATACCAGAACGTTGCTGTTTTTGTTGATGTTATCGTACTTCCTTTATTCAAAATAAAAGATAGTGCACCACCGGAAACATTTGCAGACGGTATTTCAAATTTAAACCAGCCCGTAGCATCGTTCATGCCTGTTGCAGCAACCATTACCGGTTGCGTATCCCATGTAAAACCCATTGCTTTTGTACATTCAATTTTAGTACCGGTAGTTTCCCATATCCAGATAGTTGGTGCGGTAGTTGATTTAACATATATAACTACACCATCATAAGGAGTTACTATAACAACATTTTTTGAAGCAACAGATGAATCTGTCATATCAGCTTTTACTCCTATTGCTTTTATTGTATAGGTTCCATCAGCCGGTAACGTAAATGGTACAGAATATTGTGCAGATGCAACAGTTGGTGTTGTTCCATCAACGGTATAGTAAATGGTTGCACCTGCAGTTGCAGTAGTTATTGTTATACCGGTTGTTACATTATATGGAGTACTGCCGGATAAAGATATTTGAGGAGTAGCAACTTGAGGTTTAACATCATCTACTATTATATATTGTACAGATGCAATTTCAGATGAATCAAAACCATCTTTAAAAGCGATTGCTTTTATTGTTTTAGTACCTTTTGCAAGACTGAATGCATTATTATATGTTAATGATGCATCAGTTGGATCAGAACCATCAAACGTATATTTAATTACTGCACCGGCAGTTTGTGTACTTATTGAAAAGGTTGTCGATGTCAAATAAGGAGAGCTGTTTGACGCAGTAATAACAGGAGTGATTACTTTTTCTTTTGGATCCTCTGTAATAGTATATTCAACAGAAGCTATTGCAGATGGATTATAACCGGTTAAAAAAGCAATGGCTTTAATGGTTTTCACCCCTGCTTCCATAGTAAATGCTTTTAAATACACCGGAGATGTAGATGTCGGTTGTGTATTATCAGTAGTATATCTGATTATCGCACCGGCAGTTACACTTGTTATTTGAAATGTCGTTTCTTTGGTATACGGAGCCGGACTTAACGCTGCAACTTTCGGAGTTGAAACAGTTTCCAAATCTTTATTTATTATTACATATTCAGTTGATGTAACATCTGAATCAAGAAACGTATCTTTTAAAGCTATTGCCTTAACTGTTTGTGTACCAATACCTAACGTAAAAGGTGCTTTATATACTGATGATGCTTTTGTCGGCTTAACACCATCAATAGTATAATATACTACGGCACCGGAAGTTACACAACTTATAGAAAAAAGTGTATCGGCAGTATACGGTGCACTTCCTGAGGCAACAATTACCGGTGCTGCAACTTTATCCTGTACTATATCTTCTATAGTATAATTAACAGACACTATTTCTGATGTGTTATATCCATCCAGGAAAGCTATTGCACGAATATTTTTTGCACCGGCTTCCAATGAAAATGCCTTAGTATATATCGGAGATAATGATGTCGGATCAGTATTATCCGTAGTATATCTGATCACAGCTCCTGCTGTTGCAGAAGTTATTTCAAATGTTGTCTCAATAGTATACGGTTCAACATCAGATGCAGTAACTACAGGTTTAATAACCGTATTTAAATCTTTATTTGCGATTTGATATTCTACTGAAACGATATTCGAATCTTTATATGCATCTTTACAAGCGATTGCTTTTACTGTTTGGGTTCCAACAGAAAGTTTAAATGCTTTCGTATATTTTGTTGATGACGTTGTCGGTTCACTACCATTTGTTGTATAATAAATTGACGCATTGGCAGTTGAACACGTTATAGTAAAATCAGTATCGATAGTGTAAGGAGTAACACCGGAAGCAACAACAACAGGATCAGATACAATTAATTCCTCACCGGCTCCAACTATAGTATATTCACTTACACAAATAGGTGAAGAATCAAAACCTTCTTTATATGCCCGTGCCTTTATTGTTGTCACACCTTCATTGAGTGTAATAGCTTTTGTATACGTTAAAGATGTGTCATCGGGTTCAGTTCCATCAACAGTGTATTTAATTATTGCATCAGGAGTCAAAACAGATAAAGTAACACCGGTAAACGCTAAAGCACTATATGTACCTTCTTCCGGCGTAACTGCAACCGGAGCAACAACTAATCTTTCTGATATTATAAAAGTTGCAGTAACAAGTTCAGATGAAGTAAGACCTTCTTTCACTGCTATCGCTTTTATTTCATAAATACCTAAACCAACTAACGGGATACCGGCATCTTCATATATTTCTGATCCGGTATCGGGAGCGACATCATTAACAGTATAATATATTACAGAACCTTCAGTTTTATTTTCAATAATAACGTTAAAATCTTCGTTAATACTATATTCACCTTCAGGAGTTCTAAAAACCGGTTTTTCACAAACCGTTATGTTTTCTTCAACTTTCTCAAGTGTTACATTAATAGTTGTTGTTTTCTCTGTAATTACATACGATTGTTCAAATAAAGCCAATTCTTTATTGTCTTTAACTGCTTTGACTTTTAATAACATATCACCATAATTAACTACAATTAATGATGACACTATATTATTATCTGCTGCTGATGCAGCCAGAGATTTAATAATCAATGGCTTTGTATTTAATGTAGATCCCTCAAAACTAAAAACAGCATCAGTAAAATCTGAAGGATTAATAATTGATATAGTTACATACGATTCTTTTACTTCTGAATCCACTACAACGGAATTCTCTATATTCGGCTGAGTACATCCGGTAAAAAATAATACAATTAAACCTGAAAAAACAGTTAATAATAAAAAATATTTTTTTAATATATTCATAACACACTCCTTGCTTAATGAAATAGCAAAAAGTATGCCGATTAAAGAAAGCCGGTTAAAGGGCTATATACACATACAAAAACTTATAATTATAGAAATTAATATTTTTAAAAGAAAATAAAATCTATTTATCAGAAAGAAAAAAGCCTCCTGCAAATTACTTGACAGGAGGCTCATCATTTTAAATTATTTAACTATGTGTAATTCGATAACCATCCATAGCTATCTGATACTCTTCATTTGTAGGAATAACAAAAACACTCACAGAAGAATCAGGTTTAGATAATAAACCTTCAGTTCCAATATGTTTTTTATTTTCATCAAGATCAATTTTTATACCGATACTTTCCATATTAGCACAAATCGCAGCTCTCACCTTATAAGAATTTTCTCCAATACCACCTGTAAAGATCAAAGCATCAACACGCCCCAATTCCGCAGTATATGCACCAATATATTTTTTTACTCTATGAATAAATGAATTAAAAGCTAATAAACCATTTTCTTCACCGGCTTCAGCAGAAGCAATAATATCACGCATATCACTTCCCTTACCTGAAAGACCAAGAAGACCTGATTTTTTTTGCAATATAGTATTAATTTCTTCAGGCTTATACCCTTTACTGCATAAATAAGGAACAACAGTCGGATCAATATCTCCACATCGGGTACCCATTACAAGTCCTTCAAGAGGTGTAACACCCATTGAAGTATCATACGATTTCCCATTTTGTATAGCAGTAACAGAAGCTCCGTTACCAAGATGACATGTAATCAAATTTAATGATTCCAGAGGTTTATTTATTATACGTGCTAAATGTTCTGCAACATACTTATGACTTGTTCCATGAAAACCATATTTTCGTAAAGCAAATTTTTTGTATAAATCCTCAGGAATTGCATACCGGTAACAATAATCCGGCATCGTCTGATGAAATGCTGTATCAAATGTTACTGTCTGAGGAATTTTCGGCAACAATTCTTCTGCTGCAAAAATCCCCTGTAAATGAGCAGGATTATGAAGGGGAGCTAAATCACAAAGTTCCGTTATATCAGCAAGAACTTTTTCATCAACTATAGCTGCATCACTATATTTTTCCCCGCCATGAACAATTCGATGAGAAACAATATCTATCTCACCAGCATCCTTTAATACACCATAATCAGGACTGAGAATTGCTTTCATAACTTCTTTAAATGCAGATTTATGATCTTTCATTTCATTATCAACAGAATCAACTCTGTATTCCTTATTATCAGAAACTCTTTTCTGAGTCATAAATGCCCGTGCGTCACCAATTCGTTCAACATTCCCCTTTACCAGATTGGTACCATCCGGCATAAGGCAAAGCTGATACTTAAGTGAAGATGAACCACAATTAATAACTAAAATCGTCTTTCTACTCACCGTATATCTCCTCGTATTAATATATTTAAAATAAACTATTACTAAACTATGAAAGCTCCTGCAAAAATCACAAGTAAACTATTTTGCAAGAGCCTCTTTATTCATCAATTTCTCAATTCTTTCCAAAAGTGGCGGATGTGAATAATAAAAATTTACATACGCCGGTGCCGGATAAAGATTTGATAAATTTTTAACATTAAGCTTTATCAATGCATCACGTAGTGCTTCAGGATTACCTGTTATTTCTTTTGAGTATTCATCAGCTTCAAATTCATTTTTTCTCGACAATGCAGCAAAAACAGGTTTAGTAAAAAACAAAACCGGTCCTGAAACTATTGATATAAGAAATAGACCGATATAAAGAGATTGTGAAGGAATAATATCTGTAAAACCAAACCCTTTGTATATATAATCTGAACCTGTAAACAAATAAGCACAATACAAACCTATAAGTGACATAATTGAGGAAAGAATCATACCTTTAATAATATGTTTCTTTTTATAATGCCCGATTTCGTGAGCCAAAACAGCAGCTATTTCTTCCGGTGTCGCTAAAGCGATCAGCGTATCAAACAACACAATTTTTTTTGTTTTCCCGATACCTGTAAAATACGCATTTGAATGTCCGCTTCTTTTTGAAGCATCCATTTCAAAAACGCCATCAGATTTATAATTACTTTTTGTAAGTACCGCTTCAACAGCATTTTTTAATGTATCATCAGATATAGGTTTAAATTTATTAAATAAAGGTGCAATAAAAACCGGGTATACTATTTGAATCAATAAAGAGAAGCCAATCATAATCGCCCAAATAATTAACCACCACATTTTTTTAAAAGTAGTTAAAGTAAATATCACAGGAATTAATACAATAACTCCCAATATAATCGATAAAACAATACCTTTTATAAAATCAGCTAACCATAGTTTTAAAGTCATTGTATTAAAACCATATTTATTTTCAATAACAAAATCGAAATACAATGAAAAAGGAATAGAAATTAATGTATCAACTACAGACCCGGCAGCAAAAAAAAGAAAACACAAAATATACGGGTTTAATGAATACACAGAGAGTGTTTTTAACAACCACGGGTAAAAGCCGGTTAACAGCAACAATAATAAAAATAATGTTTCTACAAAACGTGTAACAGTTTCATATATCATTTTATCATTTGAATAATTATCAATTTTAATTAACTGATCTTTATCAATGTGATCTTTCAATATTTCAGGTATCATTCCAAGTCTTGCTTTTCTGTAAAAGAAATTTACAACATCAAGACCAATCTTTGTTATCATTGAGATAATAAGAAAAAACAAGAATACTTGAACGAAAACATTTGAAAGATCCATTTTTATTATTTCCCTGCTTTATAATTATCAACATACCAACTGTATGTTAGTCGAATACCTTCTTCAAGCGATATTTTTGCTTTCCAGCCACAATTATTTATCTTTGAAACATCAAGTAGTTTTCGTGGCGTACCATCGGGTTTTGATGTATCGAATGTTAATTTGCCTTCGTAACCGACAACCTTACATATTGTTTCAGCAAGTTCACGAATTGTAACATCAATTCCTGTTCCGACATTAATATGTTCAAAGTCTGAATAATTTTCCATAAGAAAAAGAAGTGCATCAGCAAGATCATCAACAAACAAAAACTCACGCATTGGAGTACCGGTTCCCCATACAACAACTTCAGGAGCATTATCATCTTTAGCTGCTTCAATTTTTCTTATTAATGCAGGAAGAACATGAGAACTGGAAAGATCAAAATTATCATTATAACCATATAAATTTGTTGGCATAGCACTGATAAAATCCTGTTTATACTGTTCACGATACGCACGGCACATCATAAGACCGGCAATTTTTGCTATTGCATAGGCGTCATTGGTTTCTTCAAGATGCCCTGACAATAAATATTCTTCTTTAATCGGCTGAGGACACAATTTAGGATAAATACATGAACTGCCAAGAAATAATAATTTTTTAACATTATTTAAATGAGCATTATGAATTATGTTATTTTGAATTTGAAGATTTTGATAAATAAAATCACCTTTATATGTTTTATTTGCCAATATACCGCCAACTTTAGCAGCTGCAAAAAAAACATATTCAGGTTTTTCCTGAATAAAAAAATCTGAAACAGATTTACCGTCACACAAATCAAGCTCTGAATGTGCTTTGTATACTATATTAGTATAACCATTTTTTTCTAAAACTCTTAAAATAGCAGAACCGACTAAACCACGGTGACCTGCAACATATATCTTGCTATTTTTTTTCATTAATAACTCCAATTTATTTGCATTATACTTAAATAAGATAATTTTGTAAACTATTGAAACAACAAAAATCACCAAATTACAGTTGAAAATAAAGAAAAAAGAGTTTATATTTTTTTACAATGCGAAATTTATATATTGTAATGTTTCTATTCAATAGTTTTTTAATTTATTCTATAACAGTAACACCTGTTTCCACAATTTCACTCTACAGCACTTTTAATAATGGGTTATCTCCTATTTCAGGAAATTCAAAAATCATTTCTATAACACCGGGCACCCCTTTGTTGTTAATAGAAGAAACACCATCTGAATCCGATCTTTTTGGCGATATGTTATTTGTTGAAGTAATGCAAGGAACATACAAAGGCAGGAAGGGTTGGATATTTGAAGAGTTTATTTATCCTATAGCTGATGCCAATATACCGGTTTACTTTTATGTAAATAACGACATTAAAACTCAAAATCGAACTATATCAAAAAACAGTATCTTACTATATGAAAGCAACTCAATAATCAACGGTACATTTGCTTTGCTGCTAAAAGAAACTACAAGTAATATGACAATAATCATCGGTGATTTATCTCAATTACGCTATTTTATAAACATTGAACATGAAAACAGATACCGTCTTTATGTTAATGATACAATAATCAGGGTACTTGACGCACTTACCTTATTACCCGTTAACCATGCGGGGGAAGAAAAATATATATCAGATACTATGGGATATATATATTGGGATAATCCATTGAAAAATACAATTACAATCCATCACGACAAATACCATAATCGAACTGTAAACCTGAATAATTCATTCACCACTGTTTACTTACTTCCAAAAAATAAAGAAACAATCCGGTTTAAAACACCGTCGACGTTATTACTCGCGTTACCCTGCCCCGATAATAAATTAATCTCAGAAGCAATTATTCTTAACGATGATATACTACCTGAAGATTTCATTCAATCAGGTGATATATATCAGTATTCATTTGATTTTGAATTACAAACTATGTTTCCATCCGGTACGATGAATTCAACTGGAAAAACATCAGGTATTTTTATCATCGTTAAACCCGATTATAACGACGAAAATAGAAATGTTGTGATTTCAAATACAAATAAAGAAATATCAAATGTATTCTTAATGAGAAATGATGGCTTATCATATAGAATGACTGAAAATAGAATAGAAATAGCACCCGGTGTATATGAAGTTTTTTTTGAATCGTGCGCGGGTGATGTAATTGGACACAGAACAATCAAATCTTATTATACAGACACCACTATTACTTTCAATCAAACGCCCAATTCCACATACCAATTTTTTCAAACTGGAGAAACATATAAACTAACTAACTTTAAAAAACAAAATACATTACTGCCTGCACAATGGAATAAAGATGAAATGATTGCAACATTTTCAGATTATGTAATTTCACTTTCGTATGCAAATAAAACATATTACGGTGTTATTCATCATGGAGTACAATCAAATACACTAGCTCTATTAGCGATTTCTGATTTCTCAATATCACCAACGTTATTTCTACCTCAAATAACTTTAGAAGTACAAATTGACCGAATGACTGACATTTTGTTTGTGGACATCACAGATATCAACATACAATATCGCACAAAAATGAAATTTCAAAAACTACCTGACACCATAAGTGAACTTAAAAAGGAACTGCCGCTAAGACTATACTTTGAAAAGCAATAAAATCATACCTGATTGTCGCTTCATAGGCATAAAGTTCATTTTTGTATCATTATTTTTACATAAACACCACATTTCATTGGTTTTATTATTGCAATTCAATTTCATTTCGGTTAATATTATAGTATTATCATGCTATTAAACAAATATGAACAATAAGGTTTTCTGGCACGATTATTGCTTTGTCTTATGTATATTATATTACAAGGAGCTTTATATGTTAAAAAAATTTATTATTACTGCAGTACTTGCACTGACACTAACTTCTGTTTTTGCTGACGAATCGAGTGACGCAACAATGGTTTCCGCCCCTGAAACACCCGCTGTTGAACCTGCTGAAGATTCAATTGTATCACCTTATTTTGACTTTTCAACTACATCGACAATGAGTGTTATTGACAGTGTTGAAAGCATTGATATTGAAGTAGACACAATGGAACTCGGATTAGATGTAGCAGTTACTGACAAAATTACAGTAACACCATATTTTTCTAATACGTTTGATTTCTCTGTTAATACAGATTCAGACCCTTCAAGTGATACAAATAGAGTATCATTTGGTTCTGACGAACTATCTATTGGTTTAAATTTAACCGTTACACCGATTGATATTGTATCAATCGGGTTTGGAGTATCAAATGATTATTCATTTGAATTAGATTATTACCCGACAATCGGACTTAGTGCTTTTCTTGAATTAGGCATTAATGTTGATGAAATATTTTTATCTCTTTTATTAAATGATACAATCACTCCGGCATTTACAAAAAATATAGAAACAAACAAATTATACACTGATTTAACGAATGAATTAACATTCGAATTATACTTCAATTTTCTTAATTTTATTAATGCAGATCTCAATTCAGGTTTATGGTTAACCAATACTTTTGACTTTACTAATTGGTATACTGACTCGAAATATGATGGAAAAGAGTTAAATAATGAGTTATATGTTGGTTTAGGTTTTAATCCGTTTGAATTTTTTGAAGCAAGTGTAGCTGCATTTATCATAAACGGATGGATATTTGACGATAGTGATGCAGTTTTAAATACTGAGACAACATTTGATGTTGGATTAGAATTAAGTACTACTTATATCTACAAATCAACAAGTTTTAGTGTAACATATTCACCAACATTATATTCTGCTGTTGATAATGTCGTTGCAGACAAAATAAGTCATGAATTTTCTGCTGCTGTGGGAGTTTCTTTCTAATAGTAAATAAAACCACAAAACCCCGCTACCACAATATGTGTCGTAGCGGGGTTTTTTAATTTTTCACAAGTAACTTTGGTGCTGTTATTTTTATCAATACCGTCCCGACCGGTGCTGTTATTATAATTGACATTACTGCCACTGACAATATCAATTCACCATGTGCAACACCCATAGATAGTGGAATTGCACCGATTGCTGCTTGAACAGTTGCTTTCGGAATATATGAAATTGCACAAAACAGCCGTTCTTTCATGTTTAATGAAGAAAATAACAATGCAGTAAACACACCAAGTGAGCGGAAAACCAAACCAAAAATGATAACGGCAATAATTAAAACAGTATACTGAGAGGAAAATGCCATTTTATAATTTACTTCCATACCAATAAGTGTAAACAATACAATCTCAGCAAAAACCCATATTTTACCAAATTTCGACGCCATTCGTTTTGCTTGTTCACTTGATTTTTCAAGAATGACAAAACCGATTGTCATTATACCAAGTAATGTTGCTATAGTAAAAAACTGTTCTAATGTATTAAATAGAATTGCTACGACAATAAATAATAAAACCTTTTTTGTGTCTCTTATATGAAATTTTCTGAATAACAAAACTAATGCCATCCCAAGTATTAGCCCTATACCTATCCCAAAAATGATACTAACAGGAATTCCTATTATACTTTGAAGAATATTTACATTTTTCCCGGTTTTTATATTGAGAAAAACAGTAAAAATTGTTATTGCAAACACATCGTCAATTGATGCACCGGCAAGTATTAATGTAGGAATTTCTTTATTTTTTCCAAAACCGTATTCGTTAAGAGCAATCATCTGAGGAACAACAACAGCCGGTGAAACTGCAGCTATAATAAAGCCCAGTATCCCTGATGTTACAATATCAAAATATAACACATAGTGTGAAATTATCATTATTGATACACCTTCAAAAATACACGGTATAAAGCTCATTTTAAAAGAATTAAAACCGACTTTATTAAGTAAATCACGATTTATCCCAAGCCCTGCCCGTATTAAAATAATAATTAATGCTAATGTCCGTAACTCTTTAGAAAGCAAGAGTATTTGTTTATCCACATAATCAAATCCATAGGGACCAAGGATTATACCGACAAAAATCATACCCAATAACTCGGGAAGACCTAATTTTCTGAATAATATACCAGCTAATAAAGAGGCAATAATTAATATTGAAAGACTTACCAGCATTTTTCTACTCCACCTATTTTTACGGGATTATAAAATATACTGACAAAAAAGTATATTTATTTATTCAAAAAAACGATTTTCATGTTATAATTACGCGGGGGTTTGTATGGAAAAAGGATGCATAATTATATACAAGGAAAACAAACAATATTGTGCGTCTTCTTTTGTTGAAGAAAAAAATGAACGATATCGTATTCAAACAGAGAATAATAAACTTTTCTTTATTACAAAAGACAAAGTAGTGCGAATGACTGAGTTAAAAACAAACCTTGACCTGTTTATAAAACAATCAAATGAATATCCTATAAACATTTCAGAATTATGGGAAACTGTATTTGAATTATCCGATACATATTCACCGGGTGAATTACTTGAACTGTATATAGGCTCAAACTATTCTGATTTGGATTTCTTTGCAATTATGAATAAGATTCAAACGGATACAATATATTTTACAATAAAAGATGATTTCATTTATCCCAATAGCAAAGAACAGATTTCAACTCAGTTGGCACACATCGAAAAATCGCTTTCTGAACAAAAAAATAAAGAAGAAAACAAAAAAAAAGCATACCAGTCGGTCGTCGATATTCTAAAAAACGATCAATCGATTACCAATCCTCCGCCTGAAATAACTCAATTATTAACATCACTCACAGAATACTGCATTCAACAGGATGATTATTCAAAGAAAAATGAGGCGATAGCATTGTATGTTGAACTTATGAATGACGCAGGGTTAAAACCCGATAAAAATAGTGCGCAGGGTATATTCAAAACGGTTATTAAATGCGGTATAATAGACAGTATCGATGATATTTTACCGCTTCGTTATCACATAAAAACATCATTTTCCGAAATTAAAGAAACTGTTCCAGTAACTGATGCACAGAGAGTTGATTTAACAAATCTTTTTTCATTTACGATTGATAGTGAAACAACAAAAGATATTGATGATGGATTAAGTGTGATTGAAACAAAAACGGGTTTTGATTTTTATATTCATATCGCTGACCCTGATGCATTAATAAAAAAAGACTCTGAACTTGATAAGCAGGCTTTAGTTAAAGGAACAAGCGTTTATCTCGTAAAAAACAGACATCCCATGTTTCCCGAACAATTTTCATATAACTTTTTAAGTTTAATAGTAGGCAAAAACAGATCGACATTAACATTGAAAGTTTCAACCGATAAAGACTATAAATACATTTCACAGGAGTTTTGTATCTCTTTTGTGAATATTAAATCGCGTCTTACCTATACAAGTGTTGATGCATTATTAGAAGAGAATAATTCTGAAATTGCCACACAATTAAATCATTTTTTTAATTTTGCCTCAATGTGCAGAAAAAAAAGAGAAAACAGTAATGCATTAATGTTAGATCATCATGACTTAACATTTTCAGTAAATGAACAAGGAGTTGTAGATTACGAGATAACCCCGCCGAACACAAAAAGTCAGACAATCGTTCAGGAAATGATGATTTACTTTAATAAAAGCGTCGCAGAATATTGTATTGTGCATAATTTAGACGCTTTGTTTATTTCACAGGAGTCACCTGCTGATGAAATAAAAGGGAAACGATCAGATTTTACCAGGTCAGAGCTTCAAAATATTTTCCCGAGATTAAAAAAATCGGTTATTGGCACAACAAGCGGTCCTCATTACTGCATGGGGTTATCGTATTATACCCAGGCGACATCACCAATCAGAAGATACCTGGACCTTACAGTTCATCGAATTATGAAATCATCACTTTCGGGTTTGCCCAACCCGTTTACTGAAGATGAATTACGAAAAATCATTGCTACGATTTCAGTGAAAGCTCTCAATGCAAGTTCTGCTGAAAAAGACAGTATACGATTCTGGAGTTTACAATATATTGCTCAAAATTATGATAAAACATGGAAAGCATTAGTTATCAAAAGAATACCAGGTGGTATTCTTTGTGAGTTAGATGAATTATTATTGAAAGTTTCTGCAAATGGAAGTGAAGTTGTTGAAAGTGGTGAATATGTTCAGGTAACATTCAAAGATGTTTTCCCTTTTACAGGGGATTTTAAAGCAAATTACAGGAAGGAATAAAAAATGGACACTGCAAAAGTGTCCATTTTTTATATGATAGAGACTCATAAAACGAAATTATTTATACAAACAAATATAGCTTGTATCAGAGTCAACACTCACTTTGAACTTAGAGTTAGCGCTTACTTTATAAGAACCGCCAACACCATATATTACCCAGTCTTTAGATCCGGGTAATAAAACTTTCATTGAACCGGTTGTAACGATCATTGTTTCTTCTGCACCAGTTCCAAACTCATACTCGCCACTTGCCATAACGCCGGCAGTTGCGTTACCATCGGTTGTTTTAAAAGCAAGAGATACCACATTACCATCAAAATATTGATTAACTTTAAACATTGTTTGCACTCCACAATTGTATAGATTATAAGGCGATTGCCCATTACTTATAGTGTATTATAGAAAAAAGTAAAGAGTTTAGTGGTAAATTAGCCCCGATTTTTTAACGCTACAACAATAGCACGGCATCCTTTCGCCCCTGCGGTTCCAAAATGTGATTCACCGGCAAACACTGCATGAGCATCACCTTCATTAAGTTCAACGCAGACTTCTTTCCCCATTCCGGTTATGGTGGTCATTGTAATTGACCCGGAAATTATATAATAGATTTCATCTGTTGTCGAATGCCGATGCAGCCCTACTGAAGCATCAGGCTCAAAATATGCATCCATAAATAATTCCAAACCGTTTGAGAATAACCCTTCAGCCGTATCAGGTTCTTCTGAAAAAACCCAGGTTGCAAAATCCTTTCCTTTTCCTCTTCTGGCATCATCATCTAAAAAATCAGGATTTAAATGTGCCGGCTCGTAAACAACTTTAGCCATTTTGTCACTTTTTTTATTAACAATACCATCTAACTCACCGGAGTAAATCTTTTTCACCGAAGAATGAAAATATGAAGCGTTAAGGAATTTAGAATTATCCATAGATACATCCTTTATAAGTAACAAAAGATTACAAACGATCGACAATAAATGATAATTTTTTTTAAAGAAAAAATCAAATGGTATTTAATAGATTCTATAAAATAAAAAGAGGGCGACATGCCCTCTTTTTATACAAAAGTTTATTACTTTCGTCCTGCATTTAACATTTCAATAGCATCTCTTGCTTTTAAACCTTCATGAACCATCATTGAAGAAATCTTAACAAATAAACCCGGATCTTTATGTTGAAACGCATTTCGACCTATGGATAAACCACGGGCACCGGCATTCATAGCACCTTCTATCATGGCAAAAGTTTCTTCATCAGTCATTTTACTTCCACCGGCAATTAAAACCGGAGCAGGACAACCTTCCACCACCTTTGCAAATGACTCAGGGTCACCGGTATAGTTTGTTTTAACAAAGTCAGCACCCATTTCAGCACCGACTCGTGCTGCTAATTTAACAACTTCAACATCCCTTTCATTCTTAATCATCGGGCCTCTTGGATACATCATCGCTATTAGCGGCATACCCCAGTAAGCACATTCAACAGCAACTGCACCAAAATCTTTTAACATTTCGGCTTCATATTCATCACCTATATTAATATGAATAGAAACACCATCGGCTCCCATTCGTAAAGCATTTTTTACTGTATTCACAAGAACTTTTTTATTGGGTTTTGGCGACAGCATTGTTGATGCAGATAAATGCAGAATCAACCCGATATCTTTTCCATGATGCCTGTGACCATAAATTGGTAAGCCAATATGACCAATAACCGCATTAGCACCACCTTCTGCAATTAAATCAACTGTTTTTGACATATCAATAAGTCCGTCAATCGGACCAACCGTAACACCATGATCTAAAGGAACAATAACAGTCTTTCCTGACTCTCTATTCATTATTCGTTCCATTCGTATTGCTTTACCTACATTTATCATATAAAATCTCCCTCTAATCTTGAAAAATAAAAATACTATAATAATATTTTAACGATATGGCAAGGTATTTTATTATCTAAAAAAGCTTACAATATCGAGGCCCTTGCAATATCAGGGTTTTAGAGTTGCCATTGATAAAATCCGTATCTCACCTTTTTTCATAGCAAGCATTCCGCGAATAACATATTTTTTATCTGTAAGAATATCAGTATATTCACCATTATAATCTGACATTTCAATCTTTTTAATTACATCAGACTGATTGATAAGAATAAGCAATTTATTTTCATCACTACCTTTAGTAAATGATATAATTTTTGCATCATTTTCAATAAAATGATAGATTTCAGACGTCATTCCATCATACTTTTTTCGTAATTCTGAAAGTTTTCGATACAGGTTTAATAATGAATCTTTCTTTTTATCCTGAAATTGAACATTGTATGGATTTTTGTTATCTGAAATATCATGTCTTAATTTTGCACCTTGTGTAAACCCGGCATTTTTAGACACATTCCACTGCATAATTGTTCGTTTACCGTTATCACCCTTACCAGTTGCCGTTTGATACATACCGATTTCTTCACCGTAATATATAAAAGGAGTCCCCGGGGATGTTAATAATAATACGGCAGCTGCTTTTGCTTTATTAAAATTGTTAGAAAAAATATTCATAGTTCTGACTGTATCATGATTTGATAAAAAAGGAGCATAAAAATCATACGGTGAATGTAAACTTTTCTTTTTGTTTACAGTATCAATAAAGTCTGACATACTACCAAGACTGCTACCTTTTGCTATTGCCTTTGCACCTTCAAAATCGAAACAGAGATCAAGCCCTTTTCCTCCGTTATAGTATGTTGAAACTTGTTCAACCCCGGCCCAAACCTCACCAACTAAAAGAGCATCGGGTTTTACCGACTTTACATACTGACTGAACTCAGTCCACCACTCAACAGTTTCAGGTGTATCTTTTTGCAATTCACCCGGACCATTTTCTATAATATGACGTGCAGCATCAAGTCTGAAACCGCCGGCACCTTTATCAAGCCAATATTTGGCAATTTTTTTAATTTCTTCACGAACCAGAAGGTTTCTAAAATTCAGATCAGGCATACCGCCACCAAAAGAGCTATAATACCACTCATCTCTTTTTCTACCCTTAGTCCATGATAACCACTCACCTTCCGGTTTTTCTTTTGCCCATACATAAAAATTTGTATACGGCTCTACTTTCAAATCAGATTGTTTAAACCACTCATGGAATTTACCGGTATGATTAATGACAAGATCCAATATAATTTTTATATCCCGTTTCTCAGCTTCTTTAAAAAGGGTAATTAAATCATCTTCTGTCCCATAAACCGGATTTACCTTGAAATAATCAATAATATCATACCCGTGAGGAGACGGTGAATAAAAAACAGGCATTAACCAGATGCCATCAACCCCGAGTGATTTAATGTAGTCAAGTTTCTCAGTAACGCCATTGAAATCACCGATTCCATTACCATCTGTATCGTAAAAAGAACGTACAAACACTTCATAAAAAACTTTATTTTTATACCATGTAGCTTCATTTGAATAAAGACATGTCGCAATCACAACAAAAATTAAACAATAAACAATTTTCCTCATACCCAACCCTCATGTTAAATAAAATTATACAATAGAAGAACTTGCAAAATCTAATCAATGGCTAAACACCAAATTTTTCCACCACAGAGGCACTCGCTTTGCTGGAGGGCACAGAGTTTTTTTGAAATTATTTTCTCTTTCTACCATATTTAAAAGCATTAAATCTTATATTTTCATCTCCCCTCTGTGCTTTCAGTGCCTCTGTGGTTAAAAATCCTCAATTCCACTTAGGTAGATTTTAGCAGAAAGATCAATCTATAATAAGCGTGTATTATACGCTTATTTTATGATGTAATCAAATTATTTTTATAGAGAACTTTTTTTATATCAGTGTATGTTACCGTATCCGGTAATTTATCTTTAATTGGTTTTAAAAACTGAAACCCGGTTTCCTGTACCACTGATAAAACAGCCTGTTCTATATGAATATCTATGATTGCCTCCCAATTAACCGACAGGCCGTCATTTGCCGCTTTATATAAATGATTTAAAATTGTATCTTCAGTAAACTGCATACTTTGTGCAATCTGCGAGATTGTTCTGCCTTCAACATACAAATCATAGGTTTTCTGATATGATTTTTTAACTGTTTTCTTCGGCTCAATGTGCACTGTGCTAACAACCGGAGTGATATTATTATCCGATACAAATTGTTTAATAACCGTTAGAAAATCTTCACCATACCGCTCAAACTTAACTTCACCGACACCTTTTATGGTAAGCATTGCTTCTTTTGTGAGAGGAAAAATAGTACACATCTGTTTGAGACTGCTATCATCAAATATTATAAAAGGAGGAATTTTCTTTGCAACCGATATTTTCATTCGCAACGCCCTTAATTCTTCAAAAAGACTCTCATGCGCTGTATGTTCAATTATCTCTTCCGATTCAATTGAACGAACCTTATCAAAAACCTTCACTTCACCTTTTAAAACTTTATGAGAAGATATATTTAATGACAATGTTGAATACATTCCTTCATCAACTTGTATTAAGCCTTTTGTAATAAGTACCTGGATCATATCCTTTATGTCAGATTCTTTATACTGTGACATAATGCCATAGGTTGATAAGGTATTAAAACCTGCTTCCATGATCTTTTTGTTTTTTGAACCTTTCAAAACGCCTGCTGTTATACCTGCACCATAGCGTTGTTCCATTCTATATATACAGGATAAAATCTTTTGTGCCTCTATGGTAATATCCTGTTTTTCACTCTGATCAAGACAATTACTGCAGAAATCACAACGCTCCTGCACATCGGTTTCGCCAAAATATTCTAAAATATGTGAACGTAAACATTTTTCTGTATGGCAATAATCGATCATATATTTCAGATTTTTATGGGCAATTTCAACTCTTTTAGGATTTGCATTTCCCTCTTCAATCATATATTTCTGCTTAAAAACATCCTGCTGAGAAAAAAGAATTATACACTCACTTTTCTCACCGTCACGCCCCGCTCTTCCTGCTTCCTGGTAATATGCTTCCATATTTTTAGGCATATTATAGTGGATAACAAATCGCACATTTGACTTATCAATACCCATTCCAAATGCGTTTGTTGCGACAATCACCTGGATTTTATCAAACAGAAAATCATCCTGCGCACGGGAACGGTCATCGTTTGATAAACCGGCATGATAGAGTCCCGTTTTAATACCATTCGCACTGAGTAATGAATAAATTTTTTCAGTATCAGCACGGGTTGAACAATAAATAATGCCTGAATCCGGTATCTTTTTGATGAAGTCCAGAACAAATTTCTTTTTATCGGATGGTTTCTCGACCTGAAAAAAGAGGTTCGGGCGATTAAATCCGGTTAACACTCGAAACGGGTCATGTAAATCAAGTAAAACAATAATATCATTAATTATTTCTTCAGTAGCCGTTGCAGTATACGCACCAACGACCGGTCGTTTTTTCAGTTTCTTGATAAATTGCGGGATTTCCCGATAACTTTGTCTAAAATCGTGTCCCCATTGACTGATACAATGAGCTTCATCAACCGCAACAAGTGATATAGTAACCTGATTGGTAAAATCAAGGAATGATGGTGAATTAAGTCTTTCGGGAGCTATATAAATGATTTTTAGATTGCCTGTAATTGCATTATGTATAACCGACCATTGTTCATCGAGTGAAATGGAACTGTTTAAGTAGGCCGCCGGGATTCCCGATTCATTTAATGCATCAACCTGATCTTTCATTAACGAAATTAATGGTGAGATTACAAGGACTATGCCATCAACAATAAGTGATGGTATCTGATAACACAACGATTTACCGCCACTTGTAGGCATAATACCCAAAACATCTCTACCTGTAATAACTGAATTAATGAGGGATTCCTGCCCTTCTCTAAAACTGTCATACCCGAATTTCTTTTTTAAAAGACTTATTATTTCCATTGTCACTCCATCTGCCACGCAATGTTCAGGCAGGATACTTATTATACCATAGATTTTTTAATGAATCCATATATAGATTAAATCAAAAAAAGTGATTTCTCAACGTATTTTTTTGGTTTTTATTTGTTTACTCGTGAGGTTCTTGCAAAAATTGAAGGATTTTTTTTAGGAGTGTTTCACGCGGAGGGTGTGAGTTCGCGGTGGGGAGATAGAACGCTGATTTTGGGGTTTATGAGTGTGCCAAGTTAACCGTGTAAAAACACACTTAATATCTCATCCTTACTAAAACCATCCATAAGTTTAAATGAAGCAACTTCAAGTTTTTCTTCATCATTACATTTTTTTATCTGCTTAGCTTCAGCATCTGTTATACTAAATTTTCTTTTTAACAATCCAATAAAAAGATTTTGCTTACCTTCAACATTCCCTTCATCTTTACCTTCAAGTTTAAATTTATCTTTCATACCTAGCTCTTCTACAAGGTAATTAATATTTGTTTCTATTATATTTGTATGCATATCCAACTCCTTCATTATCTTAATAACATCTATTCCATATAATGATAATAATACATCAAATGTATCGTTATCCTTGATTTTATCATATTTTTTCAAAAATTGCCTTATAAATTTTTCTAAATCACTGCCTTTACTGAATTCTTTCAGTAATTTATATTCCTCTGTAAAATCTCCTTCAATTTCAGTTATGACCACTATATTAACCGGTATCAAAGCAATATCAACCAACCTATAATGTCCGGTTCTAATAGTCTGTATTTTATCTTTAAATTTCTTTAAAAACGCCTCCGGTTTCCCGGAGCTAACTAAAGTAAATGTTGTATTGTTTACATTTGCATCTTTTTCCTGTAATAAAACTCCATTGATGTAAAACGATATTTTTAAATCATCCTCACCAACCTTAAAATGGTCTGCTACAGATTTAAACTCAATAATATTGTATTCCTCAAAATAATTGAATATTTCTAACTTCGTATTGAGTTTCGCATACATTTCGATTATTAAAATATCTGCTTTCTTTGGCAGTTTCACTATCTCATAGTCGGTTATCACCGTGGCAAATTTTTGAAAAAACTCTTTGCATTGTTTTTTGAATAATTCATCATACGTTTTCAATTGATACCTCATTACTTTTTAAATTGTGGAACAGTATATAATAAAGGTTTATTGAAAAGGCAATTTTTTTATGAACTATTATTGATTTTTGAATGATGAATAAAGGAGTGTTTCACGCGGAGGTTATGAGTTCGCGGAGGTGGAAATAAAAATCACCTGAAACTTTCGTATGAATGTTATTGTTCCTCATTTTTCAGAACATTATACACAGGGATCCCTTTTTGATCTGCTATTTTTTTTCGTAAGTCTTTAAGTTTACAAAATAATGCAAAATCTGTCTGATTCATCAGTTCTTTGTAATCTACTTTTTTGGAACTCGTAATGTATGAATTTTCTTTAATCGCTTCTTTTTGATACTCGATTAAGAAATTCCAAAATGATACACTATTATGCTGAATAATTGAATTTGTCACAGAAATTATTCGGTTTGACGAAATAAATTTATTTAACTCATCAAACCCACTCTCATCTTCGACGATTTTGATAGTAAATTGTTTAAAATTCATACGCCAAAACGAGTGGGAAATTCCCCCTCGACCCCTTTTTAGATCCTCTATCGCTTTTTTATCACCCAATGACGCATATAAACTGTAAATACTGTCTTCAATGTCGTAGTCACTCCATTTCCGGCTGTATTTCCTGTTTATATGCAGTCTCATGGGCTGTTACTGTTTCGTAACGATGCGGAAACCAATGCTGCCGTTCCTGCTGTCCGGCGTGCCTTTGATGCGTACACAAACCAGGCAATAGTCCGTGAGGTTGTACCATGAACCACCGCGGAACACCCGGCCAGAACCGGTAGCTGCGCCTGTAGTATCTGTTACCGGATCAATTCCTGTTATGAAGCCGTACCAGTCACTACACCATTCCCAAACATTTCCTGACATATCGAAAAGCCCGAGACCATTTGAGGTCTTGGTTCCCACATTCGCTGTTTTGGTTACTCCGGGTGTCGCACCATCACTGTAATAGTCGAACACCCCAACTGCTAAACTTGCAGCTTTATCTGTATAGTTTGCAGTTGCCCCTGAAAGGTAATCCGTCGGAGTCCAGTTCGTACCATCCTTATATCTTGCTGCATATTCCCACTCTGCTTCAGTCGGTAAGCGATAGCCGATTGTGCTCAGATTGAGGACTGCTGCATCAACTACTGCCGCATTCACATCGCGGGAGTCTTTTATCACCCCACCACTGCTTGTTTTGTAACACGGTGTAAACGATTCTTTAACCGATAACGCATTACACCACACAATAGCATCTCGCCATGAAATCATAGTTACCGGTTCATTTTTTGCTGTTGTCGGAGCAGCTCCATCAATTCCGGCACTGCCTTCCCGACCGGCATTCTGAAATGTGTAGCCTCCTTCTGAGGTCGCCCATGTTTTTACCTCATACCACTGTGCATAGGTTATTTCGTACTTACCCATGTAAAAACTTGACAGATTTACTGTTCGACCTTGCAATGTGGTACTGACACCTGTTACTCCAACACTATTTATTGTATTAGTTAGTGATGTAGTTGTTTTTATCGAAGTTACTGTTACTGATGACTGCCATTTCGCATACACTGTTGTTGCAGCAGTTACCGTGTCACTTGTCAAGTTCCACTGTGTGGTCAGTCTGCTCTGTTTGTACCACCCGATAAATTCAAACCCGCTCTTCGCCGGGTCAGCCGGTTTGGTTACTGTGCTTCCATATGATACTGTAGCACTTGTTACCGCACTGCCGCCGTTTGAGTTGAAGGTTACGGTATAAGTCTTTATTGTCCACTTCGCCCAAAACTCTTTAGCCCCCATACTACCAAGCGATATTGTTGTTACCGCTGTTCCCGTAAGACCGGCATTGTCATACCAGCCATCAAAGGTGTAACCCGTTCGTGTCGGTGTGCCAAGGGTGATGGTTGCCGTTTCTATGGTGTAGGTTGCGGGACTGCCGTAGTAGTTATTACCAGTGTTTAGGGTGTAGCTTATGTTGTAGGTAATGGGTGTCCATTTAGCCCAGAACTTTTTATCGCCTGTACTACCTTTTGCTATAACTACACCGGCTACTGTTGTTCCTGAAAAATCGGATGCAACAAACCACCCGGCAAATGAATAGCCGACTCTACTTGCTTCTGCCAATGTTATATCTGCTGTTTCTACCGTGTAGTTTATTGGATTTGTACTCGCATTTACTCCGCTATTTAACTCATAGCTTATGGTAAATGCTCCGGCATTCCACTTCGCAAAAAGTGTTGTATTTGATGTTACTGTATCGCTCGTAAAGTTCCACGCTGTTGTTAATGCTTCTTCTTTATACCAACCGACAAAACCATAGTTAGTTTTTGTCGGTGATGTTGATTCTGCCACTTTCTCACCGTGGTTTACTACTACATTTGACACTGCACTTCCGCCATTGCTGTTAAATGTTACAGTGTATTGAGTAGGAACTTCGCCTCCATCTGGCTTTTTCTCCAAATCCGCTTGTGTACATGACACAAGCATTACAAACAAAGCTAAAAATCTAATGCTTTTTCTAATCATTTCTTCCTTCCTCATTAGTATTTGAATTAATATCTTAAACCACAAAATAATTCTATTGCGGTTTTATGCCATTTTAAGATATTAAAAATATAATTTTTGTATGCTATTTTTAGATTTCTATTCATTCCTGAATAGGGAGTAATTTTTATATTTTTTAAATATAGGTTATTCATAAAGCGATAATAAATTAATTATTAATAATTTCAAGTATTTATTTATTTATTTATTTATTATTTGTAGATATTTGATAGATTTTTCATTAAAAAATCAATATATTTATTGAGTATTTTTTGATTGTGGGTATTCTAAGTGCATTAAAACATCAAAATCCACCTCCGCGTCTCCTTAACTCCGCGTGAAATATTCCTCAATCCTATCTGCATTTACCGGCGTTAATCTGTAGCTTGATTGTCAGTCCTCCCCGTTTAATCAATATATGATAAAGCTAATTTATCGCAAGGTGATAATCACCAAATAATATTTATGGAATTTGATAAAGACACTATTTTACAAGAACATAGTCATGAAAGTCAATTTGGTGTTGTACTCAATGGTAAAATTGATTTAATAATAAATGGGGAATATAAAACTTACATTAAAGGTGATTCATATTACATTCCTAAAGATGTGATTCATTCAGGAAAAATATATGCAGGTTATGCAGATATAACCTTTTTTAACCAGAATAATCGATATAGTTCAAAAGAGATGTAATAAAACCACTTGATCTTATGAATACTTTGAATATATATGAAGCAGGAGTTGAAATTGTCAAAAACAATTGCATTAAAAATTGATGATAATGTATATGAAATATTTAAAAAAGCTGCCGATGGACAAAGAAGAACAATTTCAAATTATATTGAGTTTGCTACGCTGAATTATACGGTAAATGAAACTATTGTCGACGATAAAGAAATGTCAGAAATAATAACCATGGATAGTGATATAAAACAAACTTGATTTAATATATATTATGGTATATATTAATTAAAGGAGTAATAACCATGCAAACAGCCAAACTTTTTCAGAACGGACGTTCTCAAGCAGTACGATTACCTAAAGAATATCGATTTACCGGAGACGATGTATATATTCAAAAACATGGTGATGCTGTTCTATTAATTCCTCATGAAAAAGCCTGGGCTGTATTTATGGAGGGACTTTCCGGTTTTTCGGATGATTTTATGAAAGACGGTAGAGACCAGGGAGATGATCAAATACGAGAGGGGTTATAATGTATCTGCTCGACACAAATATTTGTATTTTTGCAATAAACAAACGTCCGCTACATGTAATTGAAATTATTAAAGATAAATTGAAATCAGGTATATATATTTCATCCTTAACAGTCGCAGAGCTGGAATATGGCGTAGAAAATAGCCAGTATATTGAAGATAATCGGATAGCTCTGCTAAAGTTTTTATCAATATTCAATATTATTAATTTCGATGATATGGATGCTGAACCGTATGGGAAATTAAAAACCAGACTAAAAAAAACTGGAAAAATTATTGGACCAATTGACATGCTCTTAGCGGCTCAGGCAATCAGTAAACACTTAATATTAGTAACAAATAACGTTGATGAATTTACCAGGATTGAAGGATTAACAATCGAGGACTGGTCAAAATAATTGTGCTCAAGGAAAAAAGTTAGATGAATAAAATGCGAATAGCACTACTACAAATAATGCCCGGAAACGGAATCGAAGAGAATCTGAAAATAGGAATAGATTCTTGCAAAAAGGCAAAAACTATGGGAGCAGATCATGAACCATGCTCAAGAGACACATTAATCATTGAAGCAGGAGAAGAAGAAGGAATTTATATTGCAACTTTTGACATTGATAGTTTAAGAGACTATAGAAAAAGAGAAGTTCATGGAAATGCATATAGGCATCCGGAAAAATATAAGATTCTTGTTTCAGAAGAAATTAATGAACCTTTTACCAGATATGATTATAGAAAACGAACTTGATTTAATAAATAATATGGAATATATATATTATTTTAGAAGGAATATTAAAAAAATAATAAACAGAAATAAACTTGACTTACCGTACGAAAAGACGTACGATATAATAAGGAGAAAAAAATGATTATGCTAAATGCAAGTGATGCACGTGCTAATTTATATAGACTCATAGATCAGACAAATGAATATCATGAGCCGATAATTATTTCCGGTAAAAGAAGTAATGCTGTTTTAGTATCAGAAGAAGATTGGAAAGCATTACAGGAAACGCTCTATCTATGTTCAATACCGGGGATGCGCGAATCAATAATACAGGGTATGAAGGAGTCTTTATCCGAAAGTACTAAGGAACTGAACTGGTAATGTGGGAAATCGTATACTCAAAACATGCTGTTAAAGATTCAAAAAAAATAGCTGAATCCGGTCTAAAAAATAAAGTAATTAACCTGATAACAGTCATTTCAACCGATCCATTTCAAAACCCGCCTCCATATGAAAAGCTGATTGGCGATCTTTCTGGTGCATATTCCAGGCGAATAAATATTCAACATCGGTTGGTTTATGAAGTTTTACCGGAAGAAAAAACAATACGAATTTTAAGAATGTGGTCGCATTACGAATAAAATAATCTGCCCTCACCTATATCTCCCGGGTTAAGTACATAATAGACAGCAGTGCTTCATGCAAAATACTTTTTTTATCTCAAATTTTAGCTCCCCCTGATAAACACCAAAATAGAAGTATTCTGCAACCGGGATAAGAAATTTTGTAAACTTTTATTTCTTTGTTGTTGATTTAATACCGATTATCGTTTAAACTACGTTCCAAAGAGTTCTTAAATAATATTAAAAAGGGGTAAAAAATGAAAAAAATATTAATGTCATTGATATTATTATTTGCAGTGTCAATAATGATTAATTCTCAGGAATTATTGATAGCTAAAATTGAATCATCGGCAAAAGGGGGAGTTAAGAAATTTACTTTAAGTAAAAGTCAACAAGGAATATATAAAAAAATAATTATTAAATATATTCAAAATGAAGTTAAATTTGGAATGATTCGATTATTTTTCAATAATGAATCAGAAGTAAATAAAAAAGGCGGACAAGGCTCATTGATGATTAATAAAGAAAATTCAGTAATTGAATTTGATGTAGAGAATGAAAATATATTAGCAAAACTTACGTTTTATTTTTCCAATTCACGAAATGAAGAAAAAAACTGTATCTTTGAAGTGTATGGTGTTAAATAATTAGATATAGGCCTCATGCAAAAATTTATAAAATTTTTGCATGAGGCTCACATGATTAATAAATTCCTTGAGATTAATAGCGCAAGGAGAAACTGATGAAATTTATTTGTTCATTAATCGTAGTTGAAAACATTGAAAAATCAAGATATTTATATGAACACATTTTAAAACAGAGTGTAACGACAGATTTTGGTGAAAATATTGCTTTCGCCGGTGGATTTGCTCTTCATAAAAAAGATCATTTTCAAAAATTAATCGGCAACCATACTATAAAAAATAAATCTAACAATTTTGAGTTATATTTTGAAGATGATGATTTAGAAAAAATTGAAAACCAGATAAAAGATGAAAATCTTGATTTTATCCATACTATAATGGAACAACCATGGAAACAAAAAGTAATACGTTTTTATGATTACGATGGCAATATTATTGAAATCGGAGAACGAATGGAACACGTTGCATACCGTTTGTTCAAAGAGAATAAAACGATTGAAGAAATAGTTAGAATTACATATTTATCACGTGAGAAAATTGAAGAGGCAATAACTGAATATACGAATGATAATACTATTTGAAAAAAATAGTAAATTAACGTTTTCAATTTCGTAAATTAGTCACCACTACATGCTTAAGGGAATAAGATGAACTATCACATAGATTATTTAGCAAATCACCCAAATCAAATAAACAACATAAGTGAAATACTTTTTAATGAGTGGTCGCACCTGATGCCCGGGATTACAATTCAATTATTCAATAGCATTATTGCTAAAAGATTAAATTTTGATACCATTCCACTATCCTTAATCGCCTTAAATGATAAAAATGAATGGATTGGTATAGTGTCTATTACTCGAGCTTCTTGCAAAAAAACTCTTTTTATCTCGAATTTTTGCAAGAAGCTACCTCTAATGCGATCATATCGCATATAGCGTAAGCAAAATTAAGCACTCTTGATTTTTGCAAAAGCCTCACTCAAAATGATCTTGAAACAAAAAGCAATCTTTCTCCGTGGCTCACCGGTCTTTATGTAAAAAAAGAATACAGAAATTATGGAATAGGTTTAACACTCATAAAAAAAATGATAGAAAAAGCCCGAACTATGGATATTGATGCACTATATTTGTATACAGAAAATAAAAAAGAATACTATTTGAAAAACAATTTTAAAATAGTAGAAAATCAGAATATAACTAAAAACGATATCACTGTTATGGCCTACACTATAAACGATGTTGCTTACCACCAAAAGAAATTATTATCATCTTTATTATAGATGTAGGTAACGGAATTTTACTTTTCCCCACAAATAGATTATTATTGCAACACAGGTTACAGTAATGTGTGTTGCAATGAAGTTTTATAATAGAAAAAATGAATTAGAAACATTAGAAAATATTTTTAATCAATGTAAAACAAGCTATGGAAAAATTACTGTTTTGACAGGAGTATTTTATATCAAACCATTTCAAGCTGACACCATATATGAAATATTAATTGATTGAGGCTCTTGCAAAAATCAAGAGTACTTGATTTTGCGTCCGCCGGTACGCAATAGAATTGCGTTTAAAGTAGCTTCATGCAAAAATTCGAAATATAAAATATTTTTATTAACAAATTCCTCTATTGTATTTAATTTACTTTTTGCTTACAATTTAATATACACTATGGAGGTGGAATTATGTACAGGATGTTTTTTGTAATGATTTCTATTGTGATGTTTATCTGGTTTTCGGGTTGTCAGCCTGAAACAACGGCTAGCAATGATACGACGCCTGCTCCTATCGTTAAAGTTACAGGTATTACTATTTCAGCACCATCGGATATATTTACAATTGGTACAAACAATGCTACGCTGCAGTTGACAGCTGTTATTGCTCCGATTAATGCATCAGATACAAGCGTTCTATGGAGTATAACAAATACGACAGGTTCTGCAAGTATAAGTACATCAGGACTTGTGACTGCGATAGGAAATGGAAGTGTTATCGTAAAAGCTTTAGCAAACGATGGTTCACTGGTTTGGGTGGAAAAAGAGATTATTATAACCGGTCAGACAGTTGATACACTTATTACCGGCGTAACTATAAATGGTGATGCTGCAATAACTACATCAGGTGGAGAAATAAATCTTACAGCTGACATTTTACCGGTTAATGCAGAATTAAAAAAAGTAGACTGGGTAGTTATAAATGGAGCAGGCAGTGCATCGGTAAAAAAAACCGGTGACCTTGCAGCAACTGTAAAAGCACTCAGTAATGGAACTGTGACAATTCAGGCAATAGCACAGGACGGTTCAAATGTGGTTGGAGAAAAAATTATAACTATAACAGGTCAACCAACTCCGGGTGTCATAGAAATGACACTTGAAATTGATAGTGCATCTTTTGTTCCGGCCGTCTATGTTGTAGATACTACTCATCGCATACATTATGCAATATCAACAGATAAATATTTTCTGGATAAGTCAGCTATAGTATTGACCGGTTATATTTCTGAAGATACAAGCGATGATAATTATGAAACAGTATCGCTAAATCTTCAAGCTGGAACATACTATCTGAGCGGATATTTTGATATGGATGGCAATTCAGGTTCTTTCTATATGCCGGGAGCTACTGACCCGATTGATCACTGGTTTGGAACACGAGGCAGTGCGGAGTCTTCACTGGGATATTTTGAATGTGAACCGATTAATATTGTTGCAGGTCAGACAACTAATGGTGTCGGGTTATACTTTACTAAAGGCAGATTAATGCCTGTCAATCCTGGCATATTGAAACTGACAGCTTCATATTCAGGTACGAGTACGGTAGATACCAGTCATAAAATTCTTGCCGGCGTATCCACAGATCAGTATCTCGCCGGATCAAATAATGTTGTTGCTGGATTAATCAATGATAGCAATAATATGACTAAGATCATTACGGTTAGTGCAGGATCTTATTATATTGGCGGTTTTTATGACAAGAATGGAAATATGCTTTCTGCAACTTTTGCTCCGGATGGAGGTGACCCAGTCGGTGTTTATAATGGGAAAATACAAGGGGTAGCAGGAGATCCGATAGTTGTTACATCTGGCGGTGTAGTTGAGGGAACTTTTACATTAAGTGACACAATAGTATACAAGGGAAAATATCTCACAGTATTCTGCCAAAATGATCCAAATACCACTGGTAATCTTTATCAGATTTCTATTGATAACGGAGGTGGAGTTGTTCAATTAGGTACTCCGCTCGTACTCACCGGTCTGACTACTGGATCAAGATTGAAACCAATGGGAGCAAGAAATTATGACTCACCGGAAAACCTTGTGAGAGGTAATGTGATTCATGTTGTTAAGGAAGAAAAAGATATGGATTCTACCGGTGACAGATATTTAGTCAATGATGTTGGCACACTTGAACTGATAGCTGGAGAAGTAAATGTGAAACTTTCCAAAATCGGTTTGTATCCTGATCTTGATATATCAATCCTTCCAAACTTTATACCTGAAACTGTGGGAATGGGTGGTAGTATTGCTATTTATTCAGCAAATTACATCACAGGAGTATATGGAATTCAGCCTGCTAACACAATACAGCTTAGTCAGGTATTAGGTATGGGTGCAAATAAGAAAACCGGGTATATTTATATAGAAAGATCAACTTCTGCAACAGAATTTGTGTTTGATTCATACAAAATAAGTGCAGATGGTAGTGTCAGCGCTCCGGTAACCAGTACAGTTCACCCGACTACTAAAGCTATTGAAGCATTCATGACCTTTGACAGTACCGGTAAGTTTGGATTTGGCAAGGATATTGTTGTGTCAAATACAGTTGCTTCATATTCTGTGAGTGCAACAGACGGTTCATTAACACGAGTAAATTCTTCAACAATAACTGATACAAATATAAACAGAATTGCTGAAATTAAATCGTATAATGGAGTTAGTGCTCTTTATATTGACGTACAAACAGATACTAACAGCAGATTATTTAAAAGATTAACATTCAACAGTACCACCGGAACTCTTGGGGTATTTGAAGATATTGGTGAGCTTAATGTTGATGATAATTTTATTATGGCACACAATGGAAAATATGCCTACGTTGTATCTAACGGTGAATTAATTGCTTGTTCAGTGAATAGTACAACCGGTGATTTTACTAAGATAGAAACAGTAATAAAAACCGGGGTATCATATATTACAGTTCATCCGGATGATTCTGTATTATTTGTATATACGAATACCGGAAAACTACAAAGCTACGTGATAGATTTGTCTTCCGGAAAACTAACAAAAATTAACGAAATTAGCATTTCAGCTGCTGAGGTAAGAGGTATGCTTATTATAGAAAAATAAAGTTTTTCACTGTTTTCTCATAAAACATTTAATCGGCAGACCCTTGAAGTCTGCCGGTTTTTATTCGCTCAGATTAAATCTGCACTTGAAGATTGCTTTGATTAATAAAGCTCTATAATTGAAAAAACAAGTTTTGGAATGAAGTCTTCCGCCCCCATCTATTGTATCCTGTATTTCTTCTTTATTCTCATCCCCAAGATATGAGAGATAACTATTAACCCATGATGCAAAAGCATTAAGGACTTCAGTATTTTCTTCTTTAATTATGCGCCAACGACGTTATGCTGTATTATACTCGCGCACAAGCAAAATGTGCAGAAGAACCAAGCACGGTACACTGTGTGCAACGTTTTACATTGTGTTGTCTGAAGTTAAGAGCCTATTTAATTCATTTTTGCTTTGAATATTTTTGTAGAAAATATTTCAATAAGTATTCCATAAATAATTCAAACACTAGTATAAATACTAAATCCAATTAAATTTTGAGTTAAAAGTCCAATTGAAGTTGATAATGTAACAATTAAACCTAAAATTGCTCCATGTAATAAGTAATTAATTTTCCATCTACTAATTCCTATTACAAATCCCATCAATATTCTATTACCAATGCCAGAAGCTAAAATTATTGGAATTGTTGCACTAGTGTCATGAATCTCAAATAGACACATAAAAAATATTATGCTATATATAGGTATGGGAAGAACAAGAAAATCAATAATACTTTCTGCTGAAGTTAAAGCAGAATTAGAAAAACGAGTAAATGGGT